>Ga0209198_1000004_pt1 | contig 237825 bp, 189 predicted proteins | sample COGITO_mtgs_1105_2_FD_184804 | JGI IMG/M metagenome (GOLD analysis project Ga0209198, IMG submission 184804) | Pelagic marine microbial communities from North Sea - COGITO_mtgs_110519 (SPAdes) (version 2) | ecosystem: Environmental > Aquatic > Marine > Epipelagic ...
CTAGAGTGAAGTACATCACCTACAATCAGTACTTTTTTTCCTTTTACGTTGCCTAATTTTTCTCTTATAGAATAAGAATCGAGTAAGGCTTGCGTTGGGTGTTCATGGGTTCCATCTCCTGCATTAATAATTTTTGCATCTACATGTTTGGATAAGAAAACTCCGGCGCCAACATTTGCATGTCGCATCACAACAATATCAACTTTCATGGCTAAAATATTGTTGACCGTGTCTATTAAAGTTTCTCCTTTTTTAACGGATGATTGTCCTGCAGAAAAGTTAATTACATCTGCAGAAAGTCTTTTTTCTGCCAATTCAAAACTCAATTTTGTACGGGTGCTGTTTTCAAAAAACAAGTTCGCGATGGTAATATCTCTTAGTGAAGGAACTTTTTTAATAGGTCGATTAATTACCGCTTTAAAATGATCGGCAGTCTTAAAAATAAGATCAATATCAGTTGATTTTAAATATTTTATTCCCAATAAATGTGGTACACTTAATTCTGACATATTACTTAATTTCGATATAAACTGCGTCTTTTTTGTGTGTTTCTTTCCAAGTAACTAATACTTTTTCTTCGTTGATAGCATCTACTTGTCTGCCTCTATAATCTGGCTGAATTGGTAAATGTCTGCTAAAACGTCTGTCTATTAATACTAATAACTCAATACTTTCTGGTCTTCCATAAGATTGCATTGCAGTTAATGCAGCTCTTACACTTCTCCCAGAAAACAAAACATCGTCAATAATTACTACATCTTTCCCTTCAATTAAAAAATCCATTTCAGTTGCAGCTGCTTCTAAAGGAGCCTTTCTTCTTCTAAAATCGTCTCTGTAAAAGGTAATGTCTAAAAGGCCCAATTGTAAATCCTTAATCTGGTATTCATTTTTTAAAACATCGGCGAGTCTATTGGCCAAATAACTTCCTCTTGGCTGCAAGCCAATTAGAATTGTATTCGAAAAATCGTTGTGGTTTTCGATTAACTGACACGCCAATCGATGTAAAATTATTTCAATATCTTTTGAGTTAAGTAAGGTTTTATTGCTCATAAGAAAGCTATCAAATTAGCTTGATAGTTATTGAAAATCAAAATTACTGTAAATATATGTATATGCAAAATTTATACCGACTAAAAAACACCAACGACGCAATGTTAATTAAATTGTTGACAACAAATCAACCAAAATTAAATGCGAACCCAGTGTTGTATTACCTTTAAATACTAATTCAAATCTCATAGCACATGTCTCTATTAAAATTTGAATCCATGCTTAAAACCAACGCTGTTTATTTTTTTGATTTGGTTGAGTTTGAAGAAATAATTATTCATTATTTAGATGCCGGAAAGCATGCTTTGGCAAAAAAAGCAGTAAAACTTGGGCTGCAACAGCATCCTGCTTCAGTAGACTTAAAATTACTACAAGTAGAGATTTATGTTTTTGAAGATGAGTTAGATAAGGCGGTGATGTTGCTTAAGATTATTGAGCGTTTAGAGCCAAATAATGATGAGGTGTTTATACAGAAAGCAACCATTAGTTCTAAAAAAGGAAATCATAATGATGCCATTGAACTCTTAAAAAAAGCCTTGACTTTTACAGATGATAAATTAGATGTTTGGTCCTTGTTGGGGATGGAGTATCTGTACCTAGACGACTTTAAAAATGCACGGATCACCTTTATAAAATGTGTGCATGTAGATTATGAAGATTATGCTGCACTCTATAATGTGGTGTATTGTTTTGATATGGTAAAAGAACATCAAGAAGCCATTACTTATTTGAATGCTTATATTGAAGTAAATCCGTATTGTGAAGTTGCTTGGCATCAATTAGGGAGACAGTATTTTATTTTAGAATTGTATGAAGACGCATTGGGTGCTTTCGATTATGCTGTTTTAATTGACGAGTCTTTTATTGGTGGGTATTTGGAAAAAGCAAAAACATTAGAAGAATTAGCAAGGTATCAAGAAGCAATAGACAACTACTTAATCACTCTTGAGTTAGATGATGCAACGGCCTTTGCGTATATTAGAATAGGCGAGTGCCACGAAAAGTTAGGAAATTTTGCTGCTGCTGTTTCTTTTTACAAAAAAGCAGTTCACGAAGATCCCTTGCTAGAAAAAGGTTGGGAGCTATTGACGAATAGGTATTGTCAGGAAAAAAACTATCAAAAAGGCCTGTATTATATTTCCAAAGCCTTAAAAATTGAAGAAGACAATCCTTCGTATTGGAGACGGTATGCTGAAATTAACTTAAAACTAAATTTTTATCAGGAAGCGGTCACAGGTTTTGAAAAGTGTTTAAGTTTAGAAGACGATGCTTTAGAAAATTATATTGGTTTAGCAGATGTGTTTTCTTTTTTAGGAGAATTTAACGACGCAATAATGATCTTAATCAAAGCACAAAAGAAGTATAAGAAGGTTGCTGAAATTGAATATCGATTCGCAGGACTGTTCTTTCTGGTGAATAAAGAAAAATATGGATTTACCCATTTAATAGAGGCTTTGAAGATCGATTTCGAATACCATCTTATTTTAAAAGAAGTATATCCCATTGTATTTGAAAACAATAAAGTGCAACAACTTTTGCGTGATTTTAAAAAAACAATGGAATAGGAAATCGAACGCAAACAAAAACTACGTTAAATCATTGGTAAGTAGTTTTTTGTTGTTTTGTAAATGGGATTTAGTGCTTCTTTAAATGAAAGAATAAGCGAATCAATATTGTATATCAGAAAAATAGTTTTATATTTGCAAAATAATTAGTATAATAAATTAAATAACACAATAATGAATAAAGGAGTAGTAAAGTTTTTCAATGAGTCTAAAGGATTTGGATTCATCACTGAAGAAGGCGTAGACAAAGATCACTTTGTACACATCTCAGGTTTAATAGACGAAATCAACGAAGGAGACAATGTAGAGTTTGATTTACAAGAAGGAAACAAAGGATTAAATGCAGTTAACGTAAAAGTTATCTAAAAAATATACTTCAAGTTTTACTAAAGCCCATCAATTTATTGATGGGCTTTTTTTATGAAAAAAATAATACACTAAAATCAAAGCATCAGTTAGTAATCGTTTTTTTAACTATTTTAATTCATAATATAAAGTATAAATATTTTATATTTACACTTCAAACCTCTCGTAATAATGAAAATGAAAACCCTCTTTTTTTGTTTTAAAATAGTATTCGCTGTCAGTGTATTCTTAATTTCTTGTCAAAATTCTAAACGAAATTTACATCCAGAAACATTGGTGGGGGGATTTGAATTATTGCCTGCTGAAAAAACAGGAATTGACTTTGTGAACAGTATCAAAGAATCAGCATTTTTTAATCAATATTTTTATAGTCAAATATATATTGGCTCTGGTGTTGCTATTGGTGACCTTAATAATGATGGTTTAGCAGATGTGTTTTTTGGTGGAAGTCAAGAAGGGGACAGGTTGTATCTGAATAAAGGTGATTTTCAGTTTGAAGACATTTCCAAAAAATCAAAAATTGTTAGGAACCCTGGTTGGACTTGGGGAGTGACAATGGCAGATGTGAATAATGATGGCTATTTGGATATTTATGTAAGTAGAAATGGAAATTCTTTGGAGCCCAGCAAAAGAAGAAATATGCTTTTTATCAATAACCAAGATTTAACTTTTACAGAAGCAGCAATATCTTATGGTTTGGCTGATATTGGTTTTTCTGCACAAGCTGTGTTTTTTGATATGGATAACGACGGGGATTTAGATATGTATCAAGTAAATCAATTGGCAGATAAAAAAGTAATGCTTATCAATACATTTCCAGCGAAAGATTACAAATTCTTTAAAGATAGAATTTATAGAAATGATAATAACAAATTTATAGATATTTCAGATGAATCAGGAATCTCAAGAGATCTTTCTTATGGTTTAAGTGTCAGTGCTTCCGATTTTAACAATGACGGATTTGTAGATTTATATGTTTCTAATGACTATGCAGAACCTGACTTCATGTATTATAATAATGGCGATGGAACTTTTAGGAATGTAATTAATGAAAAATTAAAACACATTACTCAACTCAGTATGGGGACAGATACTGGTGATATTAATAACGATGGTTTGATCGATTTAATTACTACAGATATGACTCCAGAAGATCATTATCGTTCAAAAACGAATATGGGTTCCATGAGTACAGAAACTTTTAATACAATGGTTGCTGCTGGAGCTCATCGTCAGTATTTGGTAAATACTTTACAAGTGAACACAGGGGTTGGGAGTTTTTCAGACATTGCAAATATGGCAGGAATCTCAAACACCGATTGGAGTTGGGCAAGCCTTTTAGTAGACTTAGATAATGATGGATGGAAAGATATTATTATTTCTAATGGGATTAAAAAAGATGTTGACAACAATGACTATCGCTCTCTCTTAAAGCAATTAGATGATAAAACTACTGCTGAGAAACTTTTCCAAATGAGTAAAGACGCTCCTTCTCAGCAAATACCAAATTATGCTTTTAGAAATAAAGGAAACCTTCAATTTAAAAAAGTGGCTAAAGAATGGGGTTTTAGCACGCCTAGTTTTTCTAGCGGAATGGCGTATGGCGATCTAGATAACGATGGCGATTTAGATGTAGTAGTTAATAATATGGAACAGCCCGCCTTTGTTTATGAAAATAAAGCAACAGGAAATTTTTTGAAAATTAAATTTGAAGGATCCAAAAAAAATAAATTTGGTATTGGAGCGAAAGCCATCATTCATCACAATAATAAAATGCAAGTTGCAGAAAATAATGTAACACGTGGTTTTTTGTCATCAATGGAGCATGGCTTGTTTTTTGGATTAGGAAAAGAGGTCATTATAGAAAAAGTTGAAGTGATTTGGCCAGGCGGTAAAATGAATATTTTTGAAAATGTTGATGCTAATAAAACGCTACTTGCTAAATATGCAAATGCAACATTGATTCCTATAAACACCCAAGTTATACAACCGCTTTTTTCAGAGATTAAAACCAAAGATTTTGGACTTGGATACAAGCACAAAGAAAATGAATTTGATGAATTGGAAGAAGAAACGCTGCTACCACACAAGTTATCCAATAATGGTCCTTTTTCAGCAATAGCCGATGTGAATGGAGATGGCTTAGATGATTTATTTATTGGAGGAGCAGCAAAACAAGAAGGTGTTTTGTATTTGCAAAATAACGAAGGGAAATTTGAAAAAAGTAAATTTCAACCTTGGTCCAAAGACAAAAATTCTGAAGATTTAGGGGCGCTGTTTTTTGATGTTGATGGTGATCGTGATCTAGATTTGTATGTTACCTGCGGAGGAAGTGAATTTAAAAGAGGAGATAAATTACTAAAAGACAGGTTGTATATAAATGATGGTCTTGGAGGCTTTACAAAAAACTCAAAAGCAATTCCAACTATTTATGAAAGTACACAATGTGTCAAAGCTGCTGATATTGATGCGGATGGTGATTTAGATTTATTTGTAGGAACCAGATTGATCGCAGGAAAATACCCTTTTCCAGGAAGTAGTTATTTACTCATTAATGACAAAGGAACCTTTAAAAAAGCAGCTACTAAAATAGCTCCTGATCTTCAGGAAATTGGAATGGTAACGGATGCTGTTTTTTCGGATATTGATGCTGACGGTGATAAAGATTTATTGATTGTTGGGGAATGGATGAAAATTAAAGTACTAGAAAACAATAAGGGACTGTTTAAAGAGAATACGCTAAAATTTGGCATTGATGAAGATAGTAGAGGTTTGTGGTGGTCTATAACAGCAAATGATCTTGATAATGACGGTGATGACGATTATATTATAGGCAATTTGGGAAAGAATAATAAATTTAAAGCCACAAAGGAGCATCCTTTTAAAGTCTATGCGAATGATTTCGATAACAATGGTACCAATGATGTAGTTTTGGCAAAATTTTATAAAAATGATTATGTTCCTATGAGAGGTAGAGAATGTACTTCACTACAAATGCCCTATGTTGCCGAAAAATTTAAAGACTATCATAGTTTTGCCTCCTCAAAATTAATAGACATTCTTCCTGAAGATAAAGTAAAAACTGGTATTGTTTATGAGATTAGTAACTTTGAAAGCATTATTTTAATAAATGACAAAGGAGTGCTTAAGCGCAAACCTTTACCTATTGAAGCCCAAGTGAGCCCTATAAAAAGTTCGCTAGTTGATGATTTTAATGCAGATGGATTTAAAGACATCCTACTTGTTGGGAATCATTATGGAGTTGAAGTTGAAACCACGCGTTATGATGCGGGGCATGGTGCTTTATTACTCGGAGATGGGCATCATAATTTTACTTCTTCACCTCCAAGTGTTAGTGGCTTTCATGTGCCCTTCGACAGTCGGACTGTTTTACCAATTACGATTCATAAAAAGAAAGCTTTGTTAATTACTAATAATAATGATTCTTTACTGTTATTCAGTAGGAATAAATAAATTTTAAGGCTTTAATGTACAAGGATTTTCCTTTGACTTACAATAAAGCATTAGGGTACTTATCTTCCAAACTGACCAAAACACCATAAATCAATAGGCTGTCTATAAATGATTTAGGGTGTTTTTTATTTAAAAAATAGTTTATTTTAGACTGATCTGTTCAAAGTGAAGAAGTGTCTTTTCCTTTTTTATAGCTCTTAGAGAGATGAAGACGAATGAAAAATTTTAATGTAAAAGAGGGTTTTATGTAATAAATGTCAACTGAAAAGGCTTGTATTAAGTGTTGTATTTTTACCAATTAAGCATCAATATTAACAGTTATACTCGTTTTTTGCAGTTTTATGAAACGTGCTTCAAGTTTTTTGGTGTCAATTTAGGCTCCGCTTTCCATACATTCACCATACAAAAGTAAACATGTTTATAATTAGATAAATAAATAAAACTAATTAATCCAATGATAACAAAGGTTTTTGGGTGAATGATTTTTTTTTTATGCTGTATGTTTTTTGTTGGGGTAGTATATGTTAATTTAAAGTAGAATACGGTTAATATTGTTTCATAACATTTAAAACCCCCAATTATGAAAAAAATTACATTATTCTTATTTCTTTTAATCGCCTCGTTTGGTCATGCTCAGCAAGTCCTTGAAGATTTTGAAGGTACAGCACCAACTTTAGCAAATTTTGACGGTTTTGGTTCTTCAGCAGTTACAGCGAATCCAACAAATGCAAGTGAAAAATCTTTAGAACTAATTACTTCGGCAACTGCGGCAGGTTGGCAAGGCTCTCAATTCGTCTTTCAAGGTAAAACATTAGATTTATCGCAAGCTGATAAAACGATAACTATTAATGTACATTCTACAGTAGCTACTTCTATTTTGGCAAAAGCTGCTGGCGGGGAGAATGCTGGAGCGGATTCTGCAGCTGATGCTAATCATACTGGTAGTGGATGGGAATTATTAACGTTTGATTTTTCATCTCCAAAAGATAATACAGCAATCGGTTCTGATTCTTATACTTCTTTAGTGTTTTTTCCAGCTTGGAATAATTTAGGTGGAACTTGTATAAATGGCTGTTACTCGGGATCAACTGGTGATTCTTCACCTGTAATTACAATATATATTGACGATGTAACAGGTTTAGCACCTAAGGAAGTCCTTGAAGATTTTGAAGGTACAGCACCAACTTTAGCAAATTTTGACGGTTTTGGTTCTTCAGTAGTTACAGCGAATCCAACAAATGCAAGTGAAAAATCTTTAGAACTAATTACTTCGGCAACTGCGGCAGGTTGGCAAGGCTCTCAATTCGTCTTTCAAGGTAAAACATTAGATTTATCGCAAGCTGATAAAACGATAACTATTAATGTACATTCTACAGTAGCTACTTCTATTTTGGCAAAAGCTGCTGGCGGGGAGAATGCTGGAGCGGATTCTGCAGCTGATGCTAATCATACTGGTAGTGGATGGGAATTATTAACGTTTGATTTTTCATCTCCAAAAGATAATACAGCAGTCGGTTCTGATTCTTATACTTCTTTAGTATTTTTTCCAGCTTGGAATAATGTAGGTGGAACTTGTATAAATGGCTGTTACTCTGGTTCAACTGGTGATTCTTCACCTGTAATTACAATATATATTGACGATGTAACAGGTTTTGGTGTAGGAGCTTCAGAAACTTGTTCGGATGGGATCATGAATCAAGATGAAACAGGAATAGATTGTGGTGGTACTTGTGACGCTTGTCCATCACCTCCAACAACAGCACCTACAGCACCCCCAACTAGAAATGCAGGGGATGTAATTTCTCTTTATGGTGAGGCCTACACAAGTACAGGTTTAAACGGAGTTACTTGGGATGAAGGTGCTGATGCTGTAGAAGAAACTATTGCAGGGAACAAAGTATTAAAAATTACTGCAGGAAATTTCATTGGTTTTGAGCTTCCACTTGGTGTTGATGCTACTGACATGACCCATTTTCATATGGATTATTGGATTCCTGTAGACTATGCAATAGGACAAGTCTTTAATCCCAAATTATCTAATCATGAAATGGCAGGTGGTGCACCAGGAGAGTCGGAAAGTAAATTATATACAATAGAAATAACTGCATCAGATGTTAAAGTATGGAAATCTTTTGATGGCACACTTGATGCTTTTAAAAGAGGTAATATATTACAGTTATTAATTGCAGATTCTGGTACGATAAGCTCTTCATATATAGATAATGTTTATATGTACAGAGCTGCTACTACTGCAGGTGTAAGCGACAATGCTGCCTTAAACGTTTCTATGTATCCAAACCCTGCTGCAGGAGTATTGAATCTTTCAGCGGCAAATACCATTGAGGATGCTATTATCTATAATGTATTAGGTAGAGAAGTAATGGGCTTAAATATTGATAGTAATTCAGCAGCTATCGATGTTTCAGGTTTGTCTTCGGGTATCTACTTAATTAAGTATACGATAGGAGATGCAGTTGGTACTGCTAAATTTATCAAAGAATAAAGAAATTTATTTCTTACTTTATTAAACACCCAAAATTTATTTTTTGGGTGTTTTTTATTTAAAAAATAGTTTATTTTAGACTGATCTGTTCAAAGTGAAGAAGTATCTTTTCCCTTTTTAGAGCTGTTGAAGGATGAAGGCAGATGAAAAAAATCATTGTAAAAGAGGATTTTTATAAGGAAAATGATCACCAAAAAGACTTGTGTTAAGTATTCTATTTTTACCGATTAAGCATCAATATTGACAGTTATGTCTGTTTCGTGAAGTGTGCTTCAAGTTTGTTGGTGTCAATTTAGGTTGCATTTTCTATACATTGACCATACAAAAGTAAACATACTCATAAATAAAAAAAATACATAAAATTAATTAACCCAACAATAACAGGGTTTTTTTTGATGAATGTTTTTTTTATTATGCTGTATGTTTTTTGTTGGGGTGGTATATGTTAATTTAAAGCAGAATACGGTTAATATTGTTACTTAATATATAAAACCCCTACAATTATGAAAAAAATTACTTTATTATTAGTTCTTTTGATATCCTCATTAGGATACTCGCAACAGGTTGTTCTCGAAAATTTTGAAGGCAATGCTCCGACTACTGAATTATTTGATGGATTTACATCGGCAGCAGTTGCAGACAATCCTACAAATCTTTCAGAAAAATCTCTTAAATTAGTTACTTCTGCAACAGGAAAAGGCTGGCAAGGAGCTAAACTAGTCCTTCAAAATACTTCGATAGATATGACTACTACAGACAAAACAATGACAGTCGATATTTATTCTTCAAGCTCCCAAGCCTTTTTGGTTAAATTGGTCGATGGTGAGATTGGAGGTGCTGATAATACTCAGGAATCCAAAACGGCAGTTCAACATGGAGGTTCTGGTTGGGAAACTCTCACATTAGATTTTAATATTGGTGCTGATACGGGGCAACCAGGATATAACCCACCAAATGATAAGTTTGGAGGTATTGTTTTCTTTCCTTTGTATATAGCGCCAAACAATGGTTGGGTAACTGCAGCTGAAACAACTACTTATGTAGACAATATAAGTGGGATAGCGGTTGCACCTTCAGAAACTTGTTCGGATGGGATCATGAATCAAGATGAAACAGGAATAGATTGTGGTGGCGTTTGTGACGCTTGTCCATCACCTCCAACAACAGCACCTACAGCACCCCCAACTAGAAATGCAGGGGATGTAATTTCTCTTTACAGTGAGGCATATACAAATGTTGCAAGTAATTTTGATGCAGGATGGTGTAACCCTAATTCAATTGAAGAAGTTTCTATTGCTGGAAATAATGTTCAAGCATACAAAGGGAATGCATGTCAAGGAATTGTTTTAGATGCAGGTATTGATGCATCTGCTTTTACCAATCTACATGTAGATGTATACATTGAAGCAGGAGTAGATGTAACCTCGAAAGTATTTAATTTAAAGTTTGTTCAACAACCAGGAGGTGGAGCATTAGAAGTTAATTTTAATGCAGCGTCCTCACCAGCTTTAGTAGCGGGTTCTTGGATAGCTATTGATGTAGTTGTAGATTTATCAACATTTACAGGTTTTAAAGAATTTGGTATCACAGCTGGTAATCTTGCAAATCAAGTTTGGTATGATAACTTGTATGTTTACAAAGCTGCTACTGCAGGTGTAAGCGACAATGCTGCCTTAGACGTTTCTATGCATCCAAACCCTGCTGCAGGAGTATTGAATCTTTCAGCAGCAAATACCATTGAAGATGCTATTATCTATAATGTATTAGGTAGAGAAGTAATGGGCTTAAATATTGATAGTAATTCAGCAGCTATCGATGTTTCAGGTTTGTCTTCGGGTATATACTTAATTAAGTATACGATAGGAGATGCAGTTGGTACTGCTAAATTTATCAAAGAATAAAGAAATTTATTTCTTACTTTATTAAACACCCAAAATTAATTTTTTGGGTGTTTTTTTATGTCCTTACATTTCGTTGTATTCAAACCAAAATTTCATATATTTATGTTTCTAAATAGAAGCTACGTGAACCTACTTTTAAAATTTTCTTTTCTTACTGTTTTACTTTCTTTTTTGAATTGTACTCAAAAACAACCTACAAATGGCAAAGAAAGTAATGAATTGATAAGTGAAACCAGTCCGTATTTATTACAGCACGCCTACAATCCTGTAAACTGGAAAGCATGGAATCCAAAAACCTTAGCACTGGCAAAAAAAGAAAACAAATTACTGATTATATCTGTAGGCTATTCCGCTTGTCATTGGTGTCATGTAATGGAAGAAGAAAGTTTTGAGAATGATTCTATTGCAAAAATCATGAATGCGAATTTTATTAATATAAAAGTCGACAGAGAAGAAAGACCCGATGTCGATAAAGTATATATGAATGCAGTTCAGTTAATGACGGGTAGTGGAGGTTGGCCTTTAAATTGTATCGCGCTTCCAGACGGAAGACCTATTTTTGGGGGTACCTATTTTCCAAAAGAACAATGGTCTAAAGTTTTAAAAAGTATTTCTAAATTATATAAAGAAAATCCTGAGAAGGCGATACAATTTGCAGAAAATTTAACCAAAGGAATCCAAGAATCTCAATTGATTGCCTTGAACAAGGCCACACCCAATTTTATAGATACAGAAGTAACTGCGGCTATTGCTGTTTGGAAGACTCAATTAGACACGACTTACGGAGGGTTTAAAGGAGCTCCAAAATTTCCAATGCCGAATTCCTTGGAGTTTCTTTTAAGATACAGTCATCAGTTTAAGGATACTGTTTGGAAGCAATATATAGAAAATACTTTGACTAAAATTGCGTACGGTGGTATTTATGATCACGTTGCTGGTGGGTTTTCTAGATATTCGGTAGATGAAAAGTGGCACATTCCTCATTTTGAAAAAATGTTATATGACAATGCACAATTGGTAAGCTTGTATGCTAAGGGATATTTAAATGAAAAAAAGGAGTTGTATAAGAGCGTAGTTTTTGAAACATTACAGTTTGTGAATGAAATATTAACCACTAAAAACGGGGCGTTTTATTCGTCTTTAGATGCCGATAGTAAAAATAAATTAGGACAAAAAGAAGAAGGTGCCTTTTATGAATGGACGGAAGCTGAGTTAAGATTAATTTTGAAGGATGATTTTGAGCTTTTCAAAATGTTTTACAATATAAACACCTATGGTTTGTGGGAAAAAAACAAATACGTGTTGATTCGAAATACCTCAAAAGAAGCCTTTGCAACAGCACAAAAAATGACATTAACCGAAGTAGACAAGAAAGTTCTTAGTTGGAAAAACCTTTTAAAAGCAGCAAGAAATAAAAGGAGTCACCCCAATTTAGATGATAAAGTGCTTACTTCATGGAATGGGTTAATGTTACAAGGATATATAGATGCCTACAAAGCTTTTGGTGAAACAACACATTTAGAAACAGCCATTAAAAACGCTAATTTTTTAGTAGACCACCAACTAAGAAAAGACGGTGGGTTGTATCGGAGTTTTAAAAATGGCAATAGTACGATTAATGCCTATTCTGAGGATTACGCAACCGTAATACACGCTTTTATTTCGCTGTATGAAGTTACTTTAGATGAAAAATGGCTACGTACTTCTAAGGACTTAATGGCGTATTTATTTGTTAATTTCTTTGATAAAAATAATAAAATGTTTCATTTTACATCGAAAGAGGATGAAAATTTAATCGCTAGAAAATATGAAGTGATCGATGGCGTTATCCCTTCTTCTAATTCAATGATTGCAAACAGTCTTTTTAAATTAGGACATTATTATGCTGATAAAAATTTTCTAAATATTTCAGAACAAATGCTTAGTAATTTAAAGAAAGAGATAAAAATATATCCTGCGAATTACAGCAATTGGTTAAATTTGATGGTCACTTTTACAAAACCTTTTTATGAAGTTGTCCTTGCTGGAAAGAATGCTTTGGAATTAAATAAAAAGCTAGGGAATACCTATACCCCAAACATTCTAGTTGCAGGAACTACCAAAGAAAACAATACACTTCCTTTGTTAGCCTATAAATTTAATGACGCCAAAACGTTCATTTATGTCTGTGTAAATGGTACCTGTAAAAAACCACAAACAAGTATTACAAAAGCGTTAGCCAGTATTCAAAAATAGGCTTGTAAATTTGGTTTAAAAACACACTAAAAAGCGGCTGTTCAAGTAGGAGGAAATTAGGAATTTTTTTAACGGTACTTTAATTTATCTGAACAACCAATTTTAACTATTTTTGATGAATAAGAAAAGCGTCTATTGGTAGGGTTTTGAATTTATTATTATTTTAATTCTAAATCTGCCAAAAACGAATGATATCTAATTATCAAGGATCAAAGCGAATGGAGAATTTAGAAAAAAAAGCTGATAAATTTTATAGAATTGAAGGTGAAATTCAAAAGTACGATTGGGGAGGAACACGTTTTATTCCCAATTTAATTTCTGAAAAAAATACTACAAATGACCCCTATGCAGAATATTGGTTAGGAGCCCACCTTAAAGCACCTTCAACGATTAAAATAGCAGATGAAAGTATTTCTTTAGCTTCTTTTTTTAATGAAAACCCCCTTGAAAATCTAGGACTGGAAGTTGCAAAAACGTATGGGAAATTACCGTATTTATTTAAAGTTTTAGATGTCAGTAAAATGCTTTCCATACAAGTGCACCCTACTAAAGAAACTGCAGCAATAGGATATGCGATAGAAAATGAAAAAGGGATTTTATTAACCGCAGCAAATAGAAATTACAAAGACAAAAACCACAAACCAGAGTTGATGGTGGCCTTAACAGATTTTTGGCTGCTACATGGTTTTTTAATGCGCGAAAAACTAATTCAAAATATCAAAGCAACGCCAGAATTACATTTTTTATTAACTACTTTTTTAGAAGCAGGTTATTTAGGTCTTTATAAAAAAGTAATGGCATATTCTCAAGAAGAAGTAAATCGTATTTTGAAACCTTTAGTTGATCGAATTATTCCTAAATTTTTAAAGAAGGAATTAGATAAATCATCACCTGCTTATTGGACTGCGAAATCCTTAGAAAACAAAGAAACTAAAAATTTAGATAGAGGAATTTTTTCAATTTATTTTTTCAACATCGTAAACCTGTCGAGAGGGGAAGCTGTTTTTCAAGATGCTGGTGTACCTCATGCCTATTTAGAAGGGGTGAATATGGAGTTAATGGCAAATTCTGATAATGTTTTAAGAGCTGGGTTGACAAGCAAACATATCGACGTTGTTGAACTTATCAAAAACACCAAATTTGAAGCAACAATTCCTGTTGTAATGAACGGAATTGAAAATAAAGAGAATGGAGAAGTTGTTTTTAAAACGAGTGCTAAAGATTTTGAATTGAGTAAAATAGTATTAACACAAGTCATCACGCATCATGCGCATGCTAATTCTGTAGAACTATTAATACTACTCGAAGGGACAGCAACTTTTACACAGAAGAACGAAGTGATGTCTTTAAAAAAGGGAGAAGCAATCCTAATAAAACCCAACACAGCTTATGAAATTAAGACGCCTACCCAGGTAGAAATTTATAAAGCGAGTGTGCCAAAATTGACCTAATTAAATATTTTGAATACGTTTTTATTGAGTTAAAAAATTTTATTTTTTAGCTTTTTCTACCAATTCTATTTTTTCTGGGGAAGTTTTTGTGGTGAAAATTCCGTAGTTAATTGTGATATTTTTTTTATCAATTTTATCAATAGTTCCCACAGAATTAGAGTCGATAATACGTACTCGATCATTAATCTTATAAACGTACTGTGCTTTTTCTGTGGCTATTTTTGTTGCTTCTACCTTCTTTTCTTTTCGAACTTCAACTACTTTTTCTAAAACTTCTTGTTCTACTTTTTTAATACTTTTTTGTTGTTGTTGTTCTACAACTTTAGCTTGCTGTTTTTGCGCTTTGCTTTTGGGTTTTAAATCTTTTTTCTTTGCTTGTTTCACTTTTAAATCTGCCACCCATTTATTGAAATTACTATTTAATTCTTTCTTATTATTGGTCTGAAAGTATTTATGAAGTAATTCATTTGTCTTTCTCCCAAGCGAAAGCATTTTCTGATTTTTATCATATAATTCCTGAAAACTAGCCAATTTTTCTTGCACCTTGTTTTCTTTTTCTTGTAAATTATCGATGTATTTTTGACCTTTTGTGTGTTGACTCTCTAAGTTGTCAGAATTTTTCTGGAGCCTGTTACGTTCTTTTTGGAGTTTCGAAATTGTCTTGTCTAATCGTATTTTTTCTGTTTCTACCCGTTTCTTGGCTTTGTTGATGACGCTAAAAGGAATGCCATTTTTTTGCGCAACTTCAAATGTAAAAGAACTTCCTGCTTGTCCAACAAACAACTTGTATAACGGTTCTAAAGAACGCTCATCAAATTGCATGTTTGCATTGGTTACAAACGGTAATTCGTTCGCTAAAACCTTTAAATTGGAGTAGTGAGTAGTGATAATTCCAAATGCTTTTTTATGATAAAATTCTTCTAGGAAAATTTCTGCTAAGGCACCACCTAATTCAGGATCAGAACCGGTACCAAATTCATCAATCAGAAACAAGGTGTTTTCATTACACCTGCGTAAAAAATTGCGCATGTTTTTTAAACGATAGCTGTAAGTACTTAATTGGTTTTCAATCGATTGATTGTCTCCGATGTCCGTTAAAATGGTCTCAAATATATAGGTCTGACTGCGTTCGTCTACAGGGATCAATACACCACTTTGCAGCATAACTTGCAGCAAACCAATCGTTTTAAGTGCAATACTTTTTCCACCTGCATTGGGTCCAGAAATAACAATTATTTGTTGTTCTTCATTGAGTTCAATGGTTTGTGCAATTGTATCTATATTTTGCTGTTTGTTTTTTTTTCGTAAAATAGGATGAAAAGCATTTTTAAAAAGAATTTTTTTCTCTTTTGATATTTTTGGCAAAATAGCATTCATTTCTTGTGCATATTTTGCTTTAGAACCTACAACATCAATATGTATTAAAAAGGTAAGATATGCTTCCAATAAAAAAACATAAGGACGAATAACTTCAGATAAATTGAGTAAAATTTTGATGACTTCCTGCTGCTCATCATAGATCAAATTTTGATATTCTCTAGAATAAGTTAGTGTTGCTTGTGGAGCAATATAAACGATATTTCCAGATTTTGAGGACCCCACTAAACTACCTGCAACTTTTTTCCGATGCATGGCAGCAACCGCCAAAACACGTTGATTGTCTACAACTGTTTCTTTGATGTCATCTAAATAACCTGCTGAAATTGCTTTTGATAATGCACTAGAAAAGCTCGCTCCAATTTTACCACGAACGTTGTTAATATCTCTTCTTATCTGTTTTAAGGCTGAAGAGGCATTGTTTTTTACGTCTCCAGAAATATCAATAATTTTTTTTATTTCAGCATCTATAAAAGTAGTGTGTTCAATTTCTTGAGAAAGTTTAAAAAAAGTAGGAAACTGAATTTTAAATTTCTTGAAAAATATAATTAATTCGTTCACAGATAATGAAGTAGCGGCGATCTTTAAAAAACTATCCGTTTCAATAAAACTGTTTTCAATCGCCAATCTTTTAACATTTTCAGTAATGTTATGAAATACATGACTTGGAATCCTGTTTTCACTTTCAAAAGAAGAAACATATTCATTGACCAAAAACAACTCTGTAAAAAGTGCTGTTCTGTTCAAAATTGGTTCTATTTCGAGAATGCTTTCTTTTCCTAAACCCGAAATTGCATGTGCTGCAATGTGTTTTAAAACTGTTGAAAATTCTAAATCTTGTAATGTTTTTTGGGATATGCTTTTGTTCAAAATACTATCTTTGATATTCATACAAAAATAACAAACAATGCAAGTAAAAATAGCGGATAGTTGGAAAAATATTTTACAACCTTTATTTGCGAAATCATACTTTACAGAGTTGACCAATTTTGTAACGCTAGAATATAAAACCCAACAGTGTTTTCCTGATGCATCAGATATTTTTGCTGCGTTTGATTTTTGTGATTTTAATGCTTTAAAAGTAGTGATTATTGGGCAGGATCCATATCATGGTATGGAACAAGCCAATGGATTGTGTTTTTCAGTAAAAGAAGGCGTAAAACATCCCCCTTCTTTAAAAAATATTTTCAAAGAAATGACAACAGATTTGAATACAGCATACCCACAAAATGGGAATTTAGAAAAGTGGGCAAAACAAGGCGTTTTATTATTAAATGCCACTTTAACTGTTAGGGCTCATGAGGCCGGAAGTCATCAGAAGCAAGGGTGGGAAACTTTTACGGATGAAGTGATTGCACAAATTTCTCAAGAAAAAGAAAATGTAGTTTTTTTGCTTTGGGGTAAATTCGCTGAAAGTAAGATGCAATTGATAAATACAGACAGGCATACCGTTTTTACAGCTCCTCATCCTTCCCCTTTGGGTGCTTGGAGGGGTTGGTTTGGATGTAAACATTTTTCTAAGACAAATACGTATTTGAAGTCTATTGGAATGAAGGAGATCGCATGGTAATTTTAGTTTTTGCTACTCATTGAAGAATTATACTGCTTTGTGCTTCAACCTGATTGTAGCCAATAAGTTTGCTGTATTTTAGCGCCGTTTTTTTACAAAAAAAATCCGCCATAAAAAGCGAATTCATCGAATATTAAATTAAGAAGCAACTAGTTTTTAGGAAAAATCTACCTCTTGTAAGGTTTTTTGAAGCGTTGTTGTGGCATCTGCTAACCCACAACGGGAACTCGTGCTTTTACAAGAAGAAAAGCAAATGACTCCTATAACACAAACTGCAATAAATAGTGTTTTTTTCATCTCGATAAATTTTAAAGTTCAAAGATAATTGTTTTTCATGAAATTACCAGAGTTTTTGTTTTTTAAATTATGGTATAAGAATTACTGCATTTTATTAGTAAGTTCGTTTACTTTTTAGAGAAGTGTTTTTGTTCACTTTTTTTTATAGTTTACTTCGCTATTTTAAAGCTATTTTCATGAATAGCTCAACATATTTCGATGGGATTTTACCCACCAACACGTTTCACTTTAAAACCTTTTTCCTTTAACATGGTCATGATTCGATCTCTATAATCTCCTTGAATAATGATTTTTTCCTCTTTAAAACTGCCACCAACTGAAAGTTTGGTTTTAATTTCTTTTGCTAAAATTTTAAAATCGGAAATTGCTCCTGTATATCCCTCTAAAATTGTAATTGGCTTTCCTTTTCGTTTTTCGTATTTGCAAATAATAGGCGCTTCTTGCAACCAAATAGTACTTGCCTTTTTTTCTGGTTCCAGTTTTTCTTCATGTTCTGGAAATAGGTTTTTTAATTGCTCTTTAAAATCCATTGTGTTTCTTTTGCAGTGTTCAGTAATCGTTTTTAGTTCGTTTATAATCGGAAACTAATTATTTTATAAGCCCTAACTCTTTTAAGCGTTGGTTTAAAAACGCCCCTGCAGTGATGTCTTTAAATTTTTTAGGATTTTTTTCGTCGATACAATTTTCTAAAACATCGAGCTTCATTTCTGCTATCGGATGCATAAAAAACGGAATCGAATAACGGGATGTTCCCCAGTGTTCTTTTGGCGGGTTTACAACCCGATGAATGGTCGATTTCAGTTTATTATTACTGAGTCTAGAGAGCATATCTCCAACATTAATGATGATTTCATCTGATGCTGCCACTGCGTCAATCCAATTTCCTTTATGATCTTGTACTTGCAATCCTTTTCCTTGAGCACCCATCAATAATGTAATTAAATTAATGTCTCCATGAGCAGCAGCTCTTTCAGCTCCTTTTGGTGCTGTTTGGATCGGTGGGTAATGAATTGGACGTAAAATACTATTTCCATTTTTGATATAATTATCAAAATAGGTTTCTTCTAATTCTAAATGCAATGCCAAAGAATGCAATACATATTTGGCCGTTTTTTCTAACATTTGATAAGTTTGCTTACCAACTGCATTGAATTCTTTTAATTCATGTACATGGACATTTTCAGGATATTGATTTGCGTATTTAGAGGTTTCATCTACATATTGTCCAAAATGCCAAAACTCTTTTAAATCTCCTTCTTTTCTGCCTTTTGCCGCTTCTTTTCCAAAAGAAACATAGCCGCGTTGTCCACCAATACCAAGTATTTCGTATTGTTTTTTTGTTGCTAATGGTAAATCAAAAAAACTTTTTATTTCTGCATATAATTTTTCTACTAACCCTTCCTTTAAAAAGTGCCCTTTTAAAGCGACAAAACCGATATTTTGAAATGCGTGCCCTATTTCATTAATGAATTTTTGTTTTTTATTTTTATCTGTAGAAAGAAAATCGGTTAAATCAACGCTCGGTATTTTGGTCATTTTTTACTTCTTTTTAAAAGGAATTAAGTAGGTCAGTGTGTAGTTGAATCCAAAACCAGTGTTGCTTTCAAATATTCTATTAAATCCGGGAGAAAATAACGTTTTAAAACTTTCAGGTTCTTTTAAGCTTGTGATAATTTTATAGGAACCACTAAGAGTGATAAAGAAATTTTTGAAGGTTTCAGCTCTAAAACCAATCAAAAATTCAGACCAATGTGCATTTAAATTTTTTGAAATTGCCGAATTTGTAATTTCATTTGCAGGAAAATATTGTGTATTTACATTGGGTATGAAGCTATTTAAGGTTTGCTCAAAAAGGCTAAATCCGTAACGATATCCTAAAAATATTTCGTTGTTCATATCTAACCAATTTTTGTAGGCGTTATAATTGAATCCCAATCTCATATAATTTCCTTTCGCTGTAGAGTTTGTATAATCTTCTTTCGTAGTTTCTTTTTCATAGCCAACTTCTGCTGCGATGTAGAGATTTTTTTTAATTCTATAATCTCCCACAATTTCGAAACCACTATACCCTCCCCTAAATTGTGCTTTTATAGGTTTACTAATATCAATCCCTACTCTTAACCCATAATTCGTTTTATAGACGATAGTGTCTGTTTTCGATGCAACGATTGTGTCGTTTTCTTGTTTTTGTGAAAATCCATCAACAAAAACAAAAAGGAAATAAATGCTAATGAAATATTTGTACATGTGCTGCATTTTGATTGGCTACTGTTGTTAATGTATTCGGCGTAAAAGCTTTAATCCAAGTATTGTCTGATGAAAAATCAAGCTCATTAAAAATAATTTTAAAACCACAAGATCTAGAAACATATTCTTCTTTTGGTTTGTATTCAATTGTAAAGGTTGCAGTTTGGTTATTGGCAATTGCTCCATCTATATTATTCATTTTTAGATGATAAATCGTCTTATTTTCAATAGAATTTAGAGGAATAGCAATACTATCGGTATCGATGCTTTTATAGCTTTGTATTGTGTCTTTTCCTTCAGCCCAAACAGATAAACGCAAAACTTCTTTTAAATTTTCTCTATTTGCATCATCATAAAAGCGTAAAACTAAATTGGGTGTTATTGGGTTTTGAACACAAAAGTCATCTTTTTCACAGGCGGAAATAATGAGGATTGACAAAAAAATAATTGGAAATATTTTTCTCATAAAATTAATCTTCAACTTCTACAATTTTATTAATCGCTGTTGCCAATTTAAAATCTAATTCTGTAACACCACCAGCACCATGTGTTGTTATAGTAATATCTAGGGTATTATAAACATTTGTCCATTCTGGATGATGATTTAAAGCTTCGCACTCAAATGCAATCCGATTCATTGCAGACATACAATCTTTAAAATTATCGAATTCGAAATCTGTGTGCAATGCATTTTCATAAAAATCCCAATCTTGTAAAGATTCTAATTTCCTTTCTATTTCAAAATCTGTGAGTTGTTTCACTTTTAAAGTTTTTTGCTAAAATAGTTTCATTTTCAGAAATAACCCCCAATTCTTTAAAAATTATGAGTTGATTTAACACTTCCATAGTAGAACTATAAGAAATTCCTGTAAAATGTGCTTTATACTTATTCGTTTTTCTTGATGTTTCTTCCGCTAAATTAGAAGAAATTGAAGCAGTTACGCTTCCTAATTGACTCACTATTCCAAATCTTTCTTCATTCTGTAAATATCTTTTATAAGACTTACTCATCCTTGCCAAATTACGAACTTTTCAAAGGAATATTCTTTTATGTTTTAAAATAAACAAATAACCGCTTAATGAGAAGAATAAACCCTCAGTCACAAAAGTAAACAAACAAACTATTTTTTCTCAAATAAAACAACCGTTTCAATATGAGACGTATGAGGAAATTGATCTACCAAACTAATCTTTTTTATTTGATACCCCGCTTCACCTAATAATTCTGTGTCTCTTGCTTGTGTAGCAGGATTACAAGAAATATAGATCATTCTATCGGCATTTAAATTAATAATCTTCTGCAATGTTTTTGGAGCAATTCCTGCTCTGGCAGGATCTAAAATAATAGTTTTTATTTTGTTTTGATATTCTGGGTGCGCAAGTAAGAATTTCCCGACATCTGCCGCATAAAACTGTACCCTTTTAATATTATTTTTTTTGGCATTTTTTTGTGCATCTTCAATAGCAGAGGCAACAATATCTACCCCTATAATTTTTGCATTCTCACTTTTAGAAGCTACAATTTGACCAATAGTTCCAGTTCCACAAAACAAATCCATAACAACTGTATTGTCTACTTTAGATTTATCTTCTAAAACATACTCCACTACTTTAGTGTATAGTTTTTCTGCACATTTTGGATTTGTTTGAAAAAAACTTTTCATGCTGATTTCAAAATTTAAACCCAACAATTCTTCTACAATTTTGTCTTTTCCATATATCAAATTAATGCTGCCGGAAGTAGCAATGGTTCTATCTCCTGTTTCGTCGTTAATTGTATGTAGTAAACCGGCGAGGCGTTCTCCAAAAAGATCCTTTAGAAAAGCAGCAAATTTATGTAAATCGAAATTCTCTAATTCAGGAGAAGTTGTTACTAAATTACAGAGTAATTTGTTTGTTTTAAAAGATTTTCTCACAACAAAATATCGAAAGAAACCTGTTTTTTTTGGACCGTGCCAGGGTTCTAAACCTGTTTCTTGACAGTATTTTCTGATGTTGATCAGGTTGTCTTCCATATGTTTGTCAAACAAACCAGAATCTTTTTCTAAATTATCACCCATCCACCAAACGCCCCGTCTTTTGAAACCTAAGGTAAATTCGTCTTTGTCTCTTTTTGTTACTCTATCATACCCAATGGCAGAAAAACCATATTCCATTTTATTACGATAATGAAATACATTTGGAGAGCCTATAAATTCATCAAATAAGTCTTCAATGTTTTCTACTTTGCCAATTCTTTTAAATAAAGACAAGGTGCTTTCTTTCTTATATTGATGCTGTAATTCGATTGGTAATTGAATATATGGAGCTCCAGGAATGTCTTGGTAAGGAACTTCAATTTCATTTTCTGAAGGTTCTAAAACATCAATTAACTTTGCTTCCGCATATTTTTTGCTAGACTTATGTATTTGGGCTTTTACCAATTGTCCAGGTAATGTGTTCGGTACAAAAACCACAAAACTTCCTTCTTCAGATTTTATTCGTGCGATTCCTTTTCCTCCAAAAGCGTAATCCTCAATTTTTAATTCTAAAACTTGATTCTTCTTTACAAATTTATTTCTTTCTTTACGTGGCATTGTTAATTGTTTATGGGGTGCAAAATTAGCAAAAGATATGGGTTTTTGACATAAAAAAGACCACTCATTTGAGTAGCCTTTTTTATAGAAGTAGCACTTTATCTATTCTTCAACTTCTTTTCTCGCTTGTTTAACCATTTTTTCATTCGCTACGATAGCAAATTCTACACGTCTGTTTTTACTTCTTCCTTCTATTGTTTCATTTGAAGAAATCGGATCCTTAATGCCTAAGCCCTTGGTGTCAATTTTAGCAACATGAATTCCATTTTCTATTAAATATTTTTTTACTGAATTAGCTCTTTTTGCTGAAAGGACTTGATTGTATTCAACCTTCCCTTTATTATCAGTGTACCCGTATATAATGATATTGGTGTCTTCATAATTATTAAAAACAGGAATTAATTTCTCTAAATTTATTTTTGCTATCGAAGATAACGTAGACTTATTCGTGTCAAATCTCACTGCATTTTCACCTAACGTTAACATAATACCTTCTCCAACTCTTTCTACTTTAGCACCAGGTAAAGCTTCTTTAATTTCACGGGCTTCTTTGTCCATTTTTTTCCCGATAACTCCACCAGTAACTCCACCAATAATACCACCTAAGATAGCGCCTAATTCAGAATTATTTTTACTCCCCACATTGTTTCCAATTACGGCACCTAAAAACACGCCTGCAGTGGTGCCTATAGCTGCCCCTTTTTGAGTATTGCTTGCATTCTTAATAGCTTCGCAGGAGGTTAGTATACCTATTGATAAAAGAAGCACCGATAAATTAAAAGTTATTGTTTTTTTCATTTTTTTTTTGAATTATTATTTCCTTTGAAAAGAGTATGTAATATTTTTTGTTTGCCCTGCAACACTAATTTTGTCAACTAAATCGAAACTTGTTTCTGTTAGGTTTTTTAGACTTAAAACAAAACCATTGTTAACTTCTTTAGCTTTGTAGTTGTTAATGAACTTAAAAACAAAATTTTTATCTTTATTAATGTACCAGGTAATTGGTGAGCTATACTCTTTACAAGTAGTGTTAAGGGTATTAATTTTCATTTCACCTTTGTTGTTATTAGAGATAAAACTCCAATCACTACCAATAAAACATTTAGAATCTCCTAAGTTAAAAGAAGTAACTTTTAAATAATCTGATCCAGGGAAACTTACTGAAGAAATTGTAAAATTCCCTTTTAACATTTGTTCTGTTTTGTTGTCTAGTTTAGTATTAATAATTGAGGTGGATTTACATCCAACAGCTATTATTAAAATAAAGAGAATACCTATTTTTTTTTTCATTTTTTTTTACAAATTTAATGAAACTAGAGAATATATTAAATTCGTTAGTGTTAATTTTTTAAATAATTGTAGAGTTGGTCAAAATTGAGTGTTTTGAAGGTCACTAAATTGTAATAGGTGATAATACATGACACAACAATTTGGGGCGGAATTTCCTAAAGCCCCGTGTTAAAAATTGTTATTAATTCACTACTTTTGTTCAACTTCTGGGGTGATTTGTTTCCCACGCTGAATTTTTAGTACTCGCTGAAAAGATAAAGGTAGAACAGGAAAGGTTATTTAATTATAAACATTTTAAATAAAAACAATGACTGTTTTAGAAAAGCTGACTTCGCAAGAAGCAATCGAATTAGAGAATAAATATGGTGCACACAATTACCATCCACTTCCTGTAGTTATAAATAGGGGTGAAGGTGTTTATGTTTGGGATGCAGAAGGAAAAAAATATTATGATTTTTTGTCGGCATACTCTGCTGTAAATCAAGGACATTGTCATCCAAAGATTGTGGATGCAATGGTGCAACAAGCAAAAACCTTAACATTGACTTCCCGTGCATTTTATAATGACATGCTTGGCAAATATGAAAAATATGTGACTGAACTCTTTGGTTTCGATAAATTGTTACCAATGAATACAGGAGCAGAAGCTGTTGAGACTGCTTTGAAACTAGCCAGAAAATGGGCCTATGAAGTAAAAGGAATTGATGAAAATAAAGCTGAAATTATTGTCTGTGAAAATAATTTTCATGGTAGAACAACCACCATTATTTCTTTTTCAAATGATCCTGTTGCAAGAAAGAATTTTGGACCTTACACAAACGGGTTTCTGAAAATTGAATATAATAATATACGCGCCTTACAAAAAGCGCTAGAAAGCAGTAAAAATATTGCTGCATTTTTAGTAGAACCAATCCAAGGTGAAGCAGGAGTGTATGTTCCTAGTGAAGGATATTTAGCTGCTGCTAAAGAATTGTGTGTAAAATATAATGTGCTGTTTATTGCTGATGAAGTACAAACAGGAATTGCAAGAACAGGACGTTTGTTGGCAACTTGTGGAAACTGTTCTTGTGTAGATAAAAATTGTTCTGGAACACCACAAGTAAAGGCGGATATTTTAATTCTTGGAAAAGCTTTGAGCGGAGGAGCATATCCTGTTTCTGCAGTTTTGGCCAATGATTCTATTATGAATGTCATAAAACCTGGAAATCATGGTTCAACATTTGGAGGGAATCCAATAGCAGCTGCCGTTGCAATTGCAGCTTTAGAAGTAGTTGCTACTGAAAAATTAGCTATAAATGCAGCTGAATTAGGAATTATTTTTAGGAACGAACTCACTGAGTTTTCGAAAGAAAATAACTTGGTGAAATCGGTAAGAGGTAAGGGGTTGCTCAATGCTATTTTAATAAATGACTCCGAAGACAGTGCTACAGCTTGGAATATTTGCATGAAATTACGCGATAATGGTTTGTTGGCAAAACCGACCCACGGAAACATTATTCGTTTTGCACCTCCTTTGGTGATGACAAAAGAGCAGTTAATGGATTGTATTTCTATTATTAAGAAAACAATTGCTGAATTTTAGAAATTCAATTAACTTTTAATTACCCACTTTCTGCAAATTGGGCAGGTTTGCTATTTTATAGGCGTGGTTTCGTGGTTTCTTTTTTTTACTTATTTTTGAAAAGCATTGAGAATATAAAAAATTTATTATATGATACATAATCCGATTACACAATTAGAACAATTGACATTAACAAGTGCCTCAAAAAGCTTTTTAAGAGAAACGGCTAAATGGACTAAATTTTTAGCCATTATTGGTTTTGTCTTAACCAGTTTGCTATTGGTTTTTGCCGTTTTTTTATCAACAACCTATAATAGCGTTGCAAAAACCCAACTTGGTATTCCAGATGAAATGGGAGTAATGATGATCATTCCTTTTATAATTTTAGCCATTGTGTATTTTTTTCCGATGTATTATTTATTGCAATTTTCTAACAAAATAAAAAGAGCGTTTTCTACAAAAGATGATGCAATTTTAGCCAGCGCCTTTGAAGCATTAAAATCACATTATAAGTATATAGGCGTTTTTACTATTATCACATTGTCCTTGTATGCTTTATTATTTGTTGTTTCAATAATGGTGGGAGGGTTAGTGTGATGTATTTTGTTGTGAGGGAATTCAAAGAAATTTAAAACTTATTGAAGAGTTTTCGATGTTCACTTCAATAAGTTTCTTGTGCTATTTTTGCAATATTATAAAAGTATAAAGCAGCTAGTAATACATGCGTATTCTATTTCTTCTTATCCAATAAACCACCAAAAATATTTTTAATTTTATCCTTTAGACCTTCCTCTTTGGCTGTGTCTTTCTCTTTGGTGTCAATTCCTATTAATTTTTTCAATTTGTATTTTCCTTTGTTTACCAAACTGTTTTTTTGTTTTTTTACTAAATCTTTTACCAATTTAGCTGTAGCATCTTTCATGTTTGATGAGAAATTTGGACTTCCAAAACTACCTGTTAAGGTTCCTTTTACAGGAATACTTTTAACAGAAGCGGCATCTTTGGAAGAAAGTTTTGCTATTAAATTGGTAACATCTGTCCCTAAATACTTTACTGGGACATCAAAAATAATATCGTAATCCATCGTTTGGTCAAAACCGTGTTTTCCAGATATTTGCATCCCAATGTCTTCATAATTCAGCTGGATAGGTTTTACGTTTACTTGTCCGTTTTCAAAAGAAAACAAACCAGTAGCTTCTTTTAAATTTAATTTATTTACATTTAAAAAAGGGACTTTATCACTCAATGTAGTTAGTATTTTAGAGTTACTCGCTTTTATTTTGGTGTCTAATAGCTGTCCTAATAAATCTCCAGAAATGCTTTTTAAGTTAGGGGTCATGTCTTCATTCAATGCCCCAGAAACTGTAAGGGTGGAATTCATTTTACCTTCGATCGTTTTACCAATTGGTGCAATGGATTTTAGCATTTCTAAGCTGCCAAAAGATTCGCTAATATTGATTTTTTTTAAATCTAAATCCATTTTAAATTTGGAGGTCGTTTCTTTTGTAGAAATAGTTCCGTTAAAAGCAATATTTCCACCAAAAACATCTGATTTCAGATTTTTTAAAATAACGGTTTCATCTTGAATAAAAACAGTTCCAAAAACATTAGAAAGATGTATGTCGTCATACACTACTTTTTTAGCATTTGCTGTAAATTTCACCTCTAAAAAAGGAGGTATTTTTAAACGAGAACTTTCTTTATTGTCAGTGCTTATTTCTTCACCAATGAAATCTGCAACTTTCAAATTGTTAGCATTCAAAATAAAGTTTCCTTTTAAAACTTCTTCTTTAAAAATGAATCCATAAAAATTTTCTAAGTCTCCTGTTATTGATAGATCTGAAGTTCCAGTTTTGGCTTCAAATTTATTTAGTTTTATCGAGTTTGAATTAAATAAAACACCTGCTTTGTTAATGAAAAAAGGTTGCGCAACCTCTTTACTAGCATATTTAAAGTCGTGAATGGTAATTTCTCCAGCATTTTTAATCTTTTGATAGTTTCCTTTTTTAACAGCATTGAAATCAAAGTCTGTTGTAATATCTATATTTAAAACACCTGTTAATTCCTCCTTTAGAGGAGCAGGATATACTTTACCAATATTGGCTAAATTAATCGTTCCTTTTGCAGCGAGATTTATGTTTGGATTTGTCGTAATGTTTCGAATGCTTCCATTTGCAGAAAAAATATCTTCATCAATTTTGAAGTTCAATTTATTAACAGCGATATAAGTATCTTTAATATTCCCTGTTTTGTTAACTATTTTAGAATCAATGTTGATTTTTTTGACAGATTTAGGAAAATTAGCATATTTAAAAAGTGCGTTTTTTGATGAGATTTGAATGTCAAAGGTAGGAATTGATTTGTCAGATAAAGTTCCATTTACAATTCCATTTACTTCAAAACTCCCTTGGGTTTTTATCGTTTTTAGGTCCCCTGTATATTGTTTTGGTAATAATGCTAAAGCGTTTTTAAAGGAAGAGGTTGGCGTTTTAAAATGGAGGTCAAAAAACTGATTTTCATCAATTAATTGCACAAATCCATCAAATTCTAAGGGCAATTGATTAATGTAGCCTGTATTTTCCTTAAAACTGTAGGTATTCTTTTGTAGATCGATGCCTAGAAGTGCGTTTAATGAAATTTCTACGTGGTCTAAGTAGTTTGTTTTATCTGTGGTAAAAGATAAAAAGGCTCTTGTTTTAGTCTCTAAATTGAAAATGTCTTTTGTTAAATTACCTTTCCCGGTGTGTTTTATGTTCTCAATATTTACTATTGTGTTGGTCTTGCAATCATGGTATTTAAAATTGATGTTGGTCAATTCATATGCTTCAATATTTAATGAAAACGAATTTTCTGAAGAAGTATTCGTGCTATCCTTGGTCTGTTTTACAATGTCAAAATTTCCTTTTCCCTCTTCATTTAAAAAGAGGTTAATGTTTCCATTTGCTACCGCAATACTTTGAATAATAATCGGTTCTTCGGGTTTTTTAAAAAGTTCTGTAATTTTCATAGACAAACTCAGCGCTTTAGAATTAAATAAAGTGTCACCCACAAAAAGACCTTTGTTTGTAACGGCCAACTCATTTACAGTTAAACTTACAAGCGGGAATTTTTTAAAAAGACTAAGGTCTGTTTCGGTGAAAGTTACAGTCGCATTTATATTGTCATTCAATGTATTGGTTACGATTGCAACAATTTTATCTTTAAATAAATAAGGAATGGCAACCAATGAAATAACGATAATTAGTAGTGCAGAAGCACCCCATTTTAGGATTTTTTTAAGGATAGCATTTTTCTTTTTTTCGGAAGTCATATTCATTCTTTTTTATGAATTTTTATTGATTTCAAAAATACACCTTAGCCATTTAATTCTATGTTTATAGAACGTTAAATTCTCTAAAAATCAAAGAAATTATGATTCCATTCCTATTTAGAAGCCTTACATTTGTGACCGCTTGTAAAAAAAATAAGAGTATGAAAAGTACGGATGCCCCTATTCCTGTTGCAGAAAAACAGCCTACAAATTTAGAGAAACATGGAGATGTTAGAATCGATGATTATTTTTGGATGCGCTTGTCAGATGATCAAAAAAATGCAGCAGAAAAAGATGTTCAGTCTCAAAAAGTAGTTCACTATTTAGAGGAAGAAAACACCTATTATAGGGAGGTAACAAAATCTACTGCGCCTTTCCAAGAAGTGTTGTTTGAAGAAATGAAAGGTAGAATAAAAGAAAATGACGCTTCTGTGCCATACAAAGACAATGGATATTTCTATAGTACTCGTTATGAAATAGGAAAACAATATCCTATTTATAGTAGAAGAAAAGGAAACTTAGAAGCTGAAGAAGCCATCCTTTTCAATGTAAACGAAATGGCAGAAGGTTTCGATTATTATCAATTAGGAGGTTTAAATATTTCTTCGGATAATAAATTGATGGTTTTTGCCACAGATACGGTAAGTCGAAGACAGTATTCTCTAAGAATTAAAAACCTTGAAACGGGCAAAATATACGAGGATACAATAGAGAATACTACAGGTGGTTCTGTTTGGGCAAACGATAATAAAACTATTTTTTACACAAAAAAAGACCCGATAACCTTACGTAGTGAAAAAATCTATAGGCACATTTTAGGTACGCCAACTTCAGAAGATATTGAAGTTTTTCATGAAAAAGACGATACGTTTGGAACGTATGTAACAAAATCGAAATCTGACAAGTATATTATTATTGGTTCTTATAGCACCCTTTCTACAGAAGCGCAATACTTAGATGCAGACAATCCGACAGGAGCGTTTACAATAATTCAACCAAGAGAAAAGGATTTAGAATATAGTGTTTCTCATTTTGAAGATCACTTTTACTTGTTAACTAATAAAGATAACGCCATCAATTTTAAGTTGATGAAAACACCCATATCTAAAGTGGGTAAGGAGAATTGGATAGATGTAATTGCACATAGAGAGGCTACTTTATTAGAAGATTTTTCTATTTTTAAAGATTATTTAGTTTTAGAAGAACGTACCAATGGGTTGCATAAAGTTCGTATAAAACGCTGGGATAAAACAGCAGATTACTATTTACCTTTTAAAGAAGAAACCTATGCTGTAGGTGTGTATTCCAATCCTGACTTTGATACCGATATTATTCGTTATTCCTATAATTCATTTACAACACCAAGTTCTGTCATTGATTTTAATATGAAAGATCAATCAAAAGATATCAAAAAAGAAGAAGCTGTTTTAGGGGGGCGATTTCAAAAAGAAAATTACATCAACAAACGCGTTTGGGCTACTGCTAAAGATGGAAAAAAGATAGCAATATCTTTGGTGTATCATAAAAGTACAGTGCTTAATGAAAATACCCCTGTATTGCAATATGCCTATGGCTCTTATGGATATACCATACCTGATAGTTTTTCAACCACCCGTTTAAGTTTGTTAGACAGAGGTTTTGTGTATGCATTGGCACACATTCGCGGAAGTGAATATTTAGGTAGAGAATGGTATGAAGATGGTAAAATGCTGCATAAGAAAAACACTTTTACAGATTTTGTAGCTTGTTCTCAATATTTAATAGCCAATAATTATACCTCTCCAGCCCATTTATACGCAATGGGGGGATCAGCAGGAGGATTATTAATGGGAGCTATTGTAAATATGAACCCTGAGCTTTACAATGGAGTCATTGCTTCAGTACCTTTTGTAGATGTCGTTTCGACGATGTTGGATGATAGTATTCCTTTGACAACAGGGGAATATGATGAATGGGGAAACCCGAATGATAAAGAATATTATGATTATATAAAATCATATTCACCCTATGATCAAGTGAAACCGAAAGCCTACCCAAATATTTTGGTGATTACTGGTTTTCATGATTCTCAAGTACAATATTGGGAACCTGCAAAATGGGTGGCAAAATTGCGTGCCCTAAAAACAGATACAAATTTACTTTTATTAGATACCAATATGGAAGCAGGTCATGGAGGTGCCTCTGGTCGTTTCGATGCATTAAAAGAAACGGCTAAAGAATATTCGTTTTTTTTAGCCTTAGAGGATAAATTAGAATAAGAAGAAAGGAGTGAAAATTCTGCCACGATTTTTTTTTAAAAAAAAACTTAAGGAATTAGATGTTTTGTACGATTTATAAAGGGATTCAAATTTAAAAATGAGCCAACTTTAGATCTACAAATGAGATTGTATTTTAATAAATTTTAAATGCGAATTTCTTTCAAGTTTAGTGTTAAGAAAATTAAGTATTAAAATCAATTTTAATATTTCAAGATAAAATGTACTTTTGCAACTTATGAGATTTTTTATTAAAAAATAAGATGATCAGAAACAAAGGGATTACAAACTCAATTTTAGAATTAGTAGGGGAAACTCCACTAATTAAACTTCATAAAATCACCAAAGATCTACCTGGTAATTATTATGCTAAATTTGAAGCTTTTAACCCTGGTAATTCAGCAAAAGATAGAATTGCATTACACATTATTAAAGATGCAGAAAAAAAAGGAATCCTTAAAAAGGGAGCTACAATTGTAGAAACAACTTCTGGAAATACGGGTTTTAGCTTAGCAATGATAAGTATTGTTAGAGGCTATAAATGTATTTTAGCAGTAAGTGATAAGTCATCAATAGACAAAATAAACTTATTAACAACAATGGGAGCAGAGGTGCATGTGTGTCCTGCAAACGTAGCGCCAGAAGATCCAAGATCCTATTATGAAGTAGCAAAAACGATTCATAAGAAAACTAAGAATTCTGTCTATATCAACCAATATTTTAATGAATTAAATATTGAGGCACATTACAGAACTACTGGACCTGAAATTTGGGAGCAGACAGAAGGTAAAGTGACCCATTTAGTCGCCGCCAGCGGAACAGGAGGAACCATTTCTGGTACTGGGAAATATTTAAAAGAGCAAAATTCAACCATTAAAGTTTTAGGAGTCGATGCATTTGGTTCTGTGTTAAAAAAATACCATGAAACCAAAGAGTTAGATTTAAATGAGGTGAGTCCCTACAAGATTGAAGGTTTGGGGAAAAATTTAATTCCTACTGCTACCGATTTTGATGTTATTGATATTTACGAAAAAGTCTCTGATAAAGACGCTGCTTTAGAAGCAAGAGCTATTGTAAAAAAGGAAGGAATGTTTCCTGGGTATACAAGTGGTGCAGTAATGCAGGCTACGAAGCAATATGCAGCACAAAATATGTTTACGAAAGATAGTTTTGTGGTGTTGATTTTTCCAGATCATGGTTCTCGCTATCTAAATAAAATCTATAGTGACCAATGGATGCAAGAAAACAATTTCATGTAACCAGAATTGTACACTTTACAATTTGATAAAAAGTAAAAAAAGCGGTTACTTTGTAGCTCGAAGAATAATAAATAAAGCGAACATGACGAAAGATTTATTTGAAAGAATAATAGAGGATAAAGGACCTTTAGGAAAATGGGCAGACAAAGCAGAAGGGTATTATGTTTTTCCTAAATTAGAAGGACCGATTTCTAATAGAATGTCTTTTAATGGTAAAAAAGTGGTTACTTGGAGTATCAATGACTACTTAGGTTTGGCAAACCATCCGGAGGTGTTAAAAGTTGACGGAGAAGCAGCAAAAGAACATGGAATGGCCTATCCTATGGGCGCAAGAATGATGTCTGGCCATACTCCTAAACATGAACAATTAGAAAGAGAATGTGCTGCTTTTGTAGACAAAGAAAAGGCCTATTTATTAAATTTCGGATACCAAGGAATCATGTCTGCAATAGACGCTTTGGTAACAAAAAATGATATTATTGTCTATGATATGGATACACATGCTTGTATCATAGATGGTGTTCGTTTACATGCTGGTAAACGTTTTGTATACCGTCATAACGATATGGTAAGTTTTGAGAAAAACATCAAACGAGCAAAAAGAATGTCAGAAAAAACAGGCGGAGGAATTTTAGTAATTTCTGAAGGTGTTTTTGGAATGCGAGGAGAACAAGGGCGTTTAAAAGAAATTATTGCTTTTAAAAAAGAATATAATTTTAGAATCTTAGTAGACGATGCACACGGGTTTGGAACACTTGGAGAAGGCGGGCGAGGAACTGGTTTTGAACAAGGAGTACAGGATGAAATAGACGTGTATTTTGCAACTTTTGCAAAATCAATGGCAGGTATTGGTGCTTTTCTAGCAGGTAATAAAGATGTAATCCAATATTTACAATACAATATGCGTTCTCAAACGTTTGCAAAATCATTGCCAATGGCAATGGTAAAAGGGGCATTAAAACGTTTGGATATGTTGCGAACTATGCCTGAGTTAAAAGAAAAATTATGGGCAAACACGAATGGATTACAATCTGGTCTACGTGCAGCTGGTTTTGATTTAGGAACTACTCAAACCTGTATTACACCTGTCTTTTTAAAAGGAGAAATACCAGAGGCAATGGCAATGGTAAATGATTTGCGGGAAAATCACGGAATTTTTTGTTCTATAGTTGTCTATCCAGTAATTCCTAAAGGGTTAATTATTTTAAGGTTAATACCAACAGCAACTCATACGCAAGAAGATATAGACGAAACCATTCTTGCTTTTTCTGCAATTAGAGAATTGTTGGAAAACGGAACCTATAAGAAAATTGCCGCTTCAATGATGTAATTTTTTACAGCTTATAAAAATATAAAAATCGAACGAATTCGTTCGATTTTTTTTTAAAACTAAATTTAGCAGGTAGCATTGAAAAAGAAGAAAAATAAAAAAATGAGAAGGGCGCTTCATGAAATGATTGCACCACAAAATAAATAGGCATCGTATTTTTAAACAAGCTAACTTCCTGTTTATTAGGCATGCAAAGATCTGTTTAACTGTTGGGTATCATGTGTTTTTACGTTGTAAGACCCATAAATATGAAAAAATTGTTAATTTTGATAGTTGGTTATAAATAAATAATAAAAGTTACAAAAAATGGCAAATACATTATTTGACAAAGTATGGGATTCACACGTTGTTCGACAAATTAATGACGGACCCGATGTGTTTTTTATCGACCGTCACTTTATACACGAAGTTACAAGTCCCGTAGCTTTTTTAGGATTAGAGAGTAGAGGAAACAGTGTAGTGTATCCTGCGCGTACATTCGCAACAGCAGATCACAACACCCCAACAATAAATCAACATTTACCTGTGGCAGATCCTTTGTCTGCAAATCAGTTAGATGCATTAGAAAACAATGCAGCTAAACATGGTATTTCACACTGGGGTTTAGGAGATGAAAACAATGGAATTGTTCACGTTGTTGGCCCAGAAAACGGAATTACGTTACCTGGAGCAACGATTGTATGTGGAGATTCTCATACTTCTACACATGGTGCTTTTGGTGCTATTGCCTTTGGTATTGGTACCTCTGAAGTAGAAATGGTATTGTCTACTCAATGTATTATGCAACCAAAACCTAAAAAAATGCGTATCAACGTAAATGGTAAATTAGGTTTGGGTGTAACATCTAAAGATGTTGCGTTATACATTATTGCAAAACAAACAACTTCGGGTGCTACTGGATATTTTGTTGAATATGCAGGAGATGTTTTTGAAGACATGTCTATGGAAGGTCGTATGACTGTGTGTAACTTATCTATTGAGATGGGCGCACGTGGAGGTATGATTGCACCAGACAGCAAAACATATGAATATTTGAAAGGGCGTTCTCAAACTCCGAAAGGAGCAGATTGGGACAAAGCCATGAAATATTGGGATACGCTTTATACAGAAGAAGGCGCAGCATTTGATGAAGAATTTAATTATGAAGCGTCAGATATTGATCCAATGATTACCTATGGTACCAATCCAGGAATGGGAATGGGAATTACAAAATCGATTCCAACAGCAGAAAGTATAGAAGGTGGCGTAGCCACTTACAGAAAATCTTTAGGATATATGTCTTTTAATGAAGGCGATGCGATGATTGGAAAAGAAATTGATTTTGTCTTTTTAGGTTCTTGTACAAACGGACGTATCGAAGATTTTAGAGCATTTTGTTCTATTGTGGAAGGAAGACAAAAAGCAGACAATGTGACTGCTTGGTTGGTTCCAGGTTCGCACAAAGTAGTGGATCAAATAAATGCAGAAGGTTTAGATAAAATTATTACAGACGCAGGTTTTGTTTTAAGAGAACCAGGTTGTTCAGCATGTTTGGCAATGAATGATGATAAAATTCCATCAGGAAAATTATCAGTTTCAACCTCAAACAGAAACTTCGAAGGAAGACAAGGACCTGGATCTAGAACATTATTAGCTTCACCTTTGGTTGCCGCAGCATCTGCAGTAGAAGGAGTCGTTACAGATCCAAGAACAATTTTAAACGCTAACGCTTAATAAAGAAAACAATGGCTTACGATAAATTTGAAGTTTTAACAAGTACAGCATATCCTTTACCTACAGAGAATGTAGATACAGATCAAATAATTCCTGCTCGTTTTTTAAAAGCGACAAAGCGTGTAGATTTTGATGTGAATTTTTTCCGTGATTGGCGTTATAATTCAGACGGAACCCCTAAAGCAGAATTCCCTTTAAACAAAGAAGTTTATGCAGGTTCTAAAATTTTAGTTGGAGGTAGGAACTTTGGTTCTGGTTCTTCTAGAGAACACGCAGCATGGTCTGTATATGATTTTGGATTGCGTTGTGTCATTTCATCAGAATTTGCAGATATTTTTAAAAATAACTGTTTAAATGTAGGTGTTCTACCAGTACAAGTTTCTGCCCTATTTGCAGATACATTGTTTGCAGCAATTATGGCAGATCCAAAAACGGAAATTAAAGTTGATTTACCAAATCAGAAAGTAACATTAGTTGCCACAGGTGAATCTGAATCTTTTGTAATTAATACCTATAAAAAGCATAATATGTTAAACGGTTTTGATGATATTGATTACTTAAAAAATATTGAAAAAGAGATTACGGATTTTGCTAAAACAAGACCCTTTTAACAACTATTTTAAGGTAGCATAATGGCAACTAGAAAGATTGAAATAATGGATACGACACTGCGTGATGGAGAGCAAACATCAGGAGTGTCGTTTTCAGTTTCTGAAAAATTAACCATTGCAAAGTTATTATTGGAAGAATTAAAGGTAGACCGTCTAGAAATAGCGTCTGCCAGAGTTTCTGAAGGTGAATTAGAAGCGGTTAAAAAAATAACTTCTTGGGCTGCCGAACATGATTTTTTAGACAAAATTGAGGTGTTAACTTTTGTTGATGGTGGCAAATCAATAGCATGGATGAGGGCTGCTGGAGCAAAAGTTCAGAATTTATTAACCAAAGGTTCTTTAAATCACTTAACACACCAACTTAAAAAAACACCCCTACAACACTTTGATGAAATAAAAGCATCAATTGAGTTAGCAAATAAACATGCTATACAAACCAATGTGTATTTAGAAGATTGGTCAAATGGAATGCGAAATTCAAAAGCCTATGTTTTTGAATGTTTAGATTTCTTGACAACACAAACTATTGAACGTGTTTTATTACCCGATACTTTAGGTGTTTTAACTCCGGAAGAAACTTTTAAATTTATTACTGAAATTCGCCAAAAATATCCTAACCTACAAATCGACTTTCACGGTCATAATGATTATGATTTAGGGGTTGCCAATGTTATGGAAGCTGTAAAAGCAGGTGCAAACGGATTGCATCTAACGATTAACGGCATGGGAGAACGTGCAGGAAATGCACCAATGGCAAGTGTAATTGCAGTAATCAAAGATTTTTTAAAAGATGTTGAAGTTACTGTAAATGAAACCGCTTTAAATAAAGTCAGTAAGTTAGTAGAAACATTTTCAGGATTTAGAATTCCTGTAAACAAACCCGTTGTTGGGGCAAATGTTTTTACACAAACGGCAGGTATTCATGCAGATGGTGACAATAAAAATAATCTTTATTTTAATGATTTAATGCCAGAGCGTTTTGGTAGAAAACGCAAGTATGCATTAGGTAAAACTTCAGGAAAGGCAAATATTCAAAAGAACTTACAAGATTTAGGTTTAAGCTTAAATGATGATGAGTTAAAGAAAGTAACCCAAAGAATTATTGAATTAGGAGACAAAAAGGAAGTCGTTTCTCAGGAAGATTTACCCTACATTATTTCGGATGTTTTAAATAGTGATACTATTGAAAAACGCGTCATTGTAGAGAATTATGTTTTAGGACATACAAAAGGGATTAAACCGTCAACTACTTTAAAATTAAAGGTAGAAGGAGTCATGTTTGAAGCACATGCTCAAGGAGATGGGCAATTTGATGCGTTTATGAATGCGCTGCGTAAATTGTATAAAATACATAGTAAAAAAAGCGTACCAGATTTAATAGACTATGCCGTTAGAATTCCACCAGGAAGTCATTCTGATGCATTGTGTGAAACAATTATTACTTGGAAAAGTAAAGAAAAAGAATTTATAACACGGGGTTTAGATTCAGATCAAACAGTATCTGCAATTAAAGCTACGGAAAAAATGTTGAATATAATATAGTTTAAAGGTTTCAAAGTTAAAAGTAGAAAGTTCTTAACGGAGCATCAACTTTATCAACTTTAAAACTTTAAGAACTTTACAAACTACTTTAAAATATGAAATTAAATATCGCATTATTAGCAGGAGATGGAATTGGTCCAGAAGTAATAGATCAAGCAACAAAAGTATCGGATGCTGTTGCTAAAAAATTCAATCACGAAATTACATGGAAACCAGCCTTAACAGGTGCAGCAGCTATTGATGCTGTTGGTGAACCCTATCCAGATGAAACCCACGAAATTTGTGTGGCTTCAGACGCCGTTTTATTTGGTGCTATTGGACATCCAAGATTTGATAATGATCCTTCAGCAAAAGTTCGTCCAGAACAAGGATTGTTGAAAATGCGTAAAAAGTTAGGCTTATTTGCAAATGTAAGACCCACATTTACATTTCCTTCTTTGTTAGATAAATCGCCTTTAAAAAGAGAACGAATTGAAGGGACTGATTTGGTTTTTTTACGTGAATTAACTGGAGGTATTTACTTTGGTGAAAAGGGTAGAACAGATGGCGGAGAAACTGCATTTGATAATTGTGTGTACACTAGAGCTGAGGTGCAGCGATTAGCAATAAAAGGGTTTGAATTGGCAATGACACGTTCTAAAAAACTGTGTTGTGTTGATAAAGCCAATGTTTTAGAAACATCAAGATTATGGAGAGAAACTGTCCAAGCAATGGAAAAGGACTATCCAGAAGTAACCGTTTCTTATGAGTTTGTAGATGCTGTTGCCATGCGTTTAGTGCAATGGCCAAATAGTTATGATGTATTAATTACTGAAAACTTATTTGGAGATATTTTAACGGATGAGGCTTCTGTAATTTCAGGTTCTATGGGTTTAATGCCAAGTGCATCAGTGGGGACGGAGAATGCTTTGTTTGAACCGATTCACGGTTCGTATCCGCAAGCAACAGGTTTAAATATTGCCAACCCTATGGCAACTATTTTATCTGCTGCAATGTTGTTTGAAAATTTTGGTTTACATCAAGAAGGGCAAGCAATTAGAGATGCTGTAAACAATGCTTTGGATAAAGGAATTGTGACTGAAGATTTAGCTGATGGAGGCAAAGCATACGGAACAAAGGAAGTAGGAGATTGGTTAGCAGAAAACATCTAGTATTTACTAGTTATATAAATTTTGAAAAAGCGCTCGATTTCGAGCGCTTCTTTGTTTTTAATATCGAAATAATTGTTCCTAGACGAGTGGGCACATTGTCCCAAGAAGAGATCTAGTACGTTGTTAAATGTTTAAATTGGTTTTATTTTAAGTCAATTTTAGCATTGCTTTCTTCTAATAAATGGATATAATCTTTTATTTTAAAAAGATCACTACTAAAACGAGAAGTTCTGTTTTTTCCTTCTTTTTGTCTGGTGATACTTCTTGCAAAACGTTTTACTTCACTCTTATTCGTTAAAATAATACCAGGAACAAGCGCACTTTTTCCATTTTCATCTTTGGCAACCATCGTAAAATAAGAGGAATTACAATGTTTTGTTTCTCCAGTTCTAATATTTTCAGATTCAACCCGCAACCCGACAACCATTGAAGTTCTTCCTGTAAAATTAACAGAAGCTTTCATCGTGACCAATTCACCAACTTCAATAGGATTTAAAAAATCCACTTTATTTACAGAGGCGGTTACACAATAGTTCCCAGAATGTTTAGAAGCACATGCAAAAGCAATTTGATCCATTAAATTTAAAATATGCCCACCATGAATTTTACCACTAAAATTTGAGTGAGACGGTAGCATTAACTCTGTAATTGTAAGTTGAGATTCTTTGATCTGTTTAAATTTCTTTGTCATAAATTTATTTTTATGCTTAAAATAATACTTTTTTTGATGGCTTTTTAGGTTATTTTATCCTTTTCACCTTAATTGCTATTTTTAAAATGTAAAATTATAATTTTATTTACGGACTTAAATAAAAATAACAGTTCATTTTTTATTAAAATAGTTCCTATATTTGATAATAATGTAATTTTATGAGTAATGTTACGTCTAACATTACTATAATAACTTCTTAAAACTCTATTCTTATGAAAAAACATTATTTTTTTAATTTTTTATTACTATTAATTCCAGTATCAGCATTTATATTAATGTCGAATTCATCAGGTAGGACATCAGGCAGCAGTGGATCTCCAGGAGATGGTGGAAAAACTTGTGCTGAATGTCATTCAGGAGGAAGTTTTTCGGCTTCATTACAAATAACAGATGATATTCCAGCTGGTGGGTATGATTTAAATACAGATTATAACATTACTGTAACAAATACTTCAACTGCAAGTAAACATGGTTTTCAAGTTACAGCAGAAAAAACAAGTAATAATTCTAAAGTTGGAAGTTTTACTGCTGGTACTGGTTCTCAGGCTTTTAGTAATGATAATTATTTAACCCACACAACTTCTGGTAACAGTCAAAGCTCTTGGTCTTTTACTTGGACCTCACCAGCTACAGATGAAGGTGAAATTAAATTTTATTCAGCTTCTGTTGCTGCAAACGGAACTGGTGGTACGTCTGGGGATCAGGTCGTTACAACGTCCACAAGTGGTGTAACTACTTTAGGTATTCCAGCAGCAAAACGTTTGTCTTTTAAGACGCATCCAAATCCCGCATTAGAAGATGTAACAATTCAATTGTCTTCTGATTCAGAAAAAGCTACGGTTCAATTTTACGATTATATAGGGAGATTGGCGTTGACAAAAAACATTTCTTCATCAAATGATAAAATGAATATCAAAGAGTTAAGTAGTGGTGTTTATATTTTGAAAGTTATTTCTGAAGATAAAATTGGAAGTCAGAAATTTATCAAAAAATAATTCTTTTAACTTATAAATACTTAAAACTGATTGTAAATACTATAATCGGTTTTTTTTGTGCGCTTTTTAAAGTAAATTTGTAGTACTTCAAAAATGAAAAAATGAATTATATTTTATTTGATGGAGCTGTTAGAAACGCTCTATTACCTTTTACATATACAAAACCAGTTGCAGATCTTAGAATCGGTATTTTAACGATCAGAGAAAAATGGGAAAAACATTTAAGTCTAACCACCACTACTATAACAGAGGAATATTTAGAAGAAAAATATCCAATGGTTGAGCTGGAAGAAAACGTTTTGATCAATGCTTCTTTTTGTCCGACGAACGAGTTGGTTGAAAAAGTAAAGAATTTATCAACAAATGAAGCTATTTTTAAAGGAGAAGAGGTCATCGCTTTTTATACTTCAGATTCTCAAGAGGAAGTGAATTTTGATACATACAAACAAATAGAATTTGAAGAAGACCTAATACAAGTAAAAAACACTTGGGATATTTTTGCTTTAAATGCGGAAGCGATACAGCAAGATTTCGATTTAATAACGGAAGGAAGAACATCTCAACCAATACCAGAAGGAACAAGATATATTGATAAAGAAAACATCTTTATTGAAGAAGGAGCAGTACTTACTTTTGCTACTTTAAATGCTTCTTTAGGACCCATTTATATTGGTAAAGATGCTGAAATAATGGAAGGTGCTGTAGTAAGAGGTCCTTTTGCAATGTGTGAACACGCTGTATTAAAACTAAATGCTAAAATTTATGGTGCAACAACCCTAGGTCCTTATTGCAAAGTAGGAGGAGAGGTTAATAACACTGTTATAATGGCAAATTCTAACAAAGGACATGATGGGTATATAGGAAACGCTGTCATTGGCGAATGGTGTAATATAGGTGCCGATACAAACAATTCGAATCTTAAAAATAATTATGCTGAGGTAAAACTATGGGATTATGAAACAGGTCGTTTTGCAAAAACTGGATTGCAATTTTGTGGTTTAATGATGGGCGATCATTCTAAATGTGGAATTAATACCATGTTTAATACAGGAACTGTTATCGGTGTGAGTGCGAATATTTTTGGAAGCGGATTTCCAAGAAACTTTGTTCCTTCTTTTAGCTGGGGGGGCGCCTCAGGTTTTATAGAATATAAAACCAATAAAGTTTTTGAAGTTGCTGAGGTGGTACTAAAACGCAGAGGTTTGATTTTTGATGAAAAAGAGCAAAAAATCCTAGAACATGTTTTTGAAGAAACAAAAAAATATAGAAATTATTAAAAATAGCTTTTACTCATTAGTTAAAAGCTAATAAGCATCTACATCAGTAATAAAACGGATCGGCCTAAAATCTTTAACAGCTTCAAAAGTGTTTTTAATTTTTTGAAGTTGTTTTTTTGTGATTGCTAAATGCTGTTTTGGCGGAATTTTAATTACAATATTCTTTATGTATTGATTTCTAATTCTAGAAACTGCTGGTGTTGTAGGCCCTAAAACATATTCTCCAAAAGAATTTTGCAATGCTTTTGCTAACCATTGAACTCCATTATCAACTTTGTTATAGTCCTTGTGTTTCAGGGTAATTTTAATCAATCGATAATACGGAGGATATTTATATTGCCAGCGTTCCTGTAGCTGTTCTTTATACATCTCTGTATAGTTTGTAACAGCAACTTGTTGCAATATTTGATGATAAGGATTGTAGGTTTGTATCGCAACATTTCCTTGTTTTTTGGCTCTTCCTGCTCTTCCAGAAACTTGTACCATCATGTCATAAGCACGTTCATGTGCTCTAAAATCTGGGAAATTTAACATAGAATCTGCATTTAGAACGCCAACCAAAGAAACGTTATCAAAATCTAACCCTTTAGAGAGCATCTGCGTTCCAACGAGAACATCTATTTCTCTCGCTTCAAAGGCACCAATTATTTTCTGATAGCCATGTTTACCACGCGTGGTGTCTAAATCCATTCTTCCAATTTTAAAATTGGGAAACAGTTCCTTCAATTCTAATTCAATTTGCTCAGTTCCAAAACCTTTATTGTCTAAAGTATTGCTTCCACAAGCGCCACAGCTACTCGGCATTGCCCTCTGATAATTGCAATAATGGCAACGTAATTCGTGTTTGAATTTATGATAGGTTAAACTCACATCACAATTTGGACATTGTGGGGAAGTGCCACAGGTTTTGCATGCCACAACTGGTGAAAACCCACGTCTATTTTGAAACAAAATAACTTGTTCCTTTGCATCTAAAGCTTCTTGAATTAGTTTTAGCAACCTATCAGAAAAATGACCATTCATTTCTTTCTTGCGTTGCTTCTCTTTCAAATCGATCAATTCAATTTTAGGCAATTGCACATTTCCATGACGTCTATTTAATTCCACAAAGCCATATTTATTTTGTTGTGCATTAAAATAACTTTCTAAAGAAGGAGTGGCAGAGCCTAACAAAACTTTTGCTTTGTGAATTTTTGCTAAAACAACAGCAGCATCCCGTGCATTGTATCTTGGTGAGGGTTCAAATTGTTTGTAAGAAGTTTCATGTTCTTCATCAACAACAATTAACCCTAGATTAGAAAATGGTAAAAAAATAGAAGATCTTGCACCTAAAATAATTTTTGCTTTTGTTTTATTTTCTAACACATTATTCCAAACTTCTACACGTTCATTCATCGAGTATTTTGAATGAAAAACAGAAATTTGTTCGCCAAAATAAAATTGTAAACGGGTTATGATTTGAGTAGTCAACGCAATTTCTGGCAACAAAAATAAAACTTGTTTCCCTTCATCTAATACTTCTTGAATTAACTTTGTATACACTTCCGTTTTTCCAGAGCTTGTTATACCGTGTAAAAGAGTAACCTCCTTTTCTTTGAAACTTTCTTTAATTTCAGAAAGTGCTTTTGTTTGATATTCATTCAGTATTTTTAAATCATTTGTAGCTCCTTTAAATTGAATTCTATCTATTTGAATATGATAGAATTCAAAAATGTTTTTAGCTACTAACGATTTTAAAATCGTAGAAGAAACATTCGCTTTTGTTTCTAAATCTTTTGCTTTTATCGGTTTTTTAGAAGTTGATAATTGAAAAAAACCTAAAACGGCTTCTCTTTGTTTTTTTGCTCTAGCGAGTTCTTCTAGTAATTTATTTAAAGATTCATCAGAAGTGTACGTTGAATGTAAACGAACATATTTGACCAACTTCGGTTTGTATTGTTCGTAAATTTCTTCTTTGATGGTAATGGCCGATTCTTTCAGTAGTTGATTTACAATAGGCATTACTTTCTTCTTACCTAAAATAGCTGCAACTTGATGAATGGTTAATTGAGATTGATGTTGTAAAGCTTCAAAAATTAAATACGCATCATCTGTTAAAATAGCTTCCTCCGTAAATGCTTCGTTTTTATTAATAATTGTTTCGCTTTCTAACAAAAAGGCAGAAGGCAAAGAAGCCCTATATACATCACCTAAAGAACACATGTAATAGTTAGATATCCATTGCCAATGTTGCAATTGTTGCTCATTTACTAAAGGCGTTTCATCTAAAATTTGATGAATTTCTTTGGCTTCATAAAGCGTTGGCTTTGTTTGGTGAATGTTGAAAACCAATGCAGAATACATCTTCGATTTCCCAAAGGAAACCGCAACTCGCATTCCTTTTTGCAGAAAATTAGCTTCGTCTTCAGTTACAGTATACGTAAATGTTTTCTGAATTGGAATCGGCAATATGACGTCTATAAAATGCATGGTCATTTCGGATAATTTTACGATTGAAATGAGTAAAACTGTATCGGGAAGTCGTTATTAAAAAAAAATATCGATAAAATTCCAATTAAAAAAAAGGGAAGCTCTCGAACTGACAACCGTACAGATTACTTTATTCAAAATTACATAAAAATCACTACATTGTATTCAGAAATTTACAAACAATATGAGACCTGAAGATTGGAGAAATAAAGGCAAATTTATTACTGTTTTTGGAAGAAAAATTTTTGTCATTGACACAGGTGATAATAAAGAAACATTAGCCATTTTGCATGGCTATCCAACATCTTCTTACGATTATTATAAAGTTTTACCAGAACTGTCTAAAAAATACAATGTGATCATTCATGATCATTTGGGTTTTGGTTTTTCTGATAAACCTCTAGAATATTCTTATTCTCTAATTGAGCAGGCAGATGTTGCTTTGCAACTTTGGAAACAATTAGGATTAAAAAAAATCACTTTGTTAGCGCACGACTATGGAACAAGTGTTGCTACAGAGATTCTTGCAAAAATAAACAATCAACAAGTTGATTTAGAGTTATATAAGCTTGTTTTGTGTAATGGGTCGATGCATATAGAATTGTCTCAATTGCGAACAATACAAAAATTGCTAAAAAATAAGATAACAGGAAAGTGGGTTGCAAAATTAGCAAGTTACTCAATTTTTAAAAAGAATATAAGCAACGTTTATTTTGATAAATCACAAGTTACAGAGGAGGAATTAAACGCAATGTGGTTTCAATTACAACACAAAAACGGACGTAAAGTAATTCACTTCATTTCAAATTATCTTAACGAGCGTTATTTCTTTTGGTATAGATGGATTGGAGCTTTAAAAGAAACACAAATACCTACAAAAATTGTTTGGGCAAAAAATGATCCTGTTGCTGTTGCAGCAATAGCTAAACTATTAAGCAAAGAAATACCAAATAACGACTTATTTTGGATTGAAAATTGCGGTCATTTTCCGATGCTAGAGAAACCTAAAGAATGGGTTGCTTTCGTTTTGGAATAAATCCGTAAATAAATCTAGCTCAAATTGTAGTAATTGTTTTAGAGAAGACGCCTTTTAAGGTGGTATATTCTTCCTTTTGAAGAGAAAAAGCTTGATGAAATTACAATGACATATCAACATAAAAAAAGCCTCTCAATTTTGAGAGGCTTTTTTAAATTTAGGCTAATTTCTTAGCGTTTTTTACTTTTTGCTTTGTGAGTGCTAATTCTATGACTTCTTTCATTTCTGAAACATAATGAAAAGTCAGACCTTTTAAGTAGCTTTCTTTTATTTCTAAAATGTCTTTTTCATTTTCTTTACACAAAATGATTTCTTTAATATTGGCTCTTTTTGCAGCTAATATTTTTTCTTTAATTCCACCAACAGGTAATACTTTTCCACGCAAGGTGATTTCGCCCGTCATGGCTAATTTGTTTTTGATTTTACGTTGCGTAAAAGACGAAACTAAAGAGGTCAACATTGTGATACCCGCACTTGGACCATCCTTTGGAGTTGCGCCTTCAGGGACGTGAATATGTACATTGTAGTTTTCTAAAACTGTCGGTTTGATACCAAATTCTTCTGCATTCGATTTGATGAACTGCAAGGCAATTGTTGCAGATTCTTTCATTACGGTTCCTAAATTACCAGTAATAGAAAGTGTTCCTTTCCCTTTCGATAAGATCGATTCTATGAATAAAATATCTCCTCCAACCTGTGTCCAGGCTAAACCTGTTACGACACCAGCTACATCATTATTTTCGAATTTATCTCTGTTTCTTGGTGTTCCTAAAATGGTTTCTATTTTTTCTGAAGAGACAGCAATGTCATACGTTTCGTCTAAGGCAATAGATTTTGCTGCAAAACGAACCACTTTTGCAATTTTCTTTTCTAAACCACGAACACCAGATTCTCGAGTATAGCCTTCAATAATTTGTTCAATTTGTTTTTTCCCTAACTTTAAATGCTTTGGAGTTAAACCATGTTCTTTTAACTGTTTAGGTAATAAATGTCTTTTCGTGATTTCGATTTTTTCTTCAATTGTGTATCCCGTAACATTTATAATTTCCATTCTATCGCGCAAAGCCCAGGGAATTTGGCCTAAATTGTTCGCAGTTGCAATAAAAAGAACTTTCGATAAATCGTATCCTATTTCAAGGTAGTTGTCGTAAAAAGATTCATTCTGCTCTGGATCTAATACTTCTAACATAGCAGAGGAAGGATCTCCTTGATGACTTTGTCCTAATTTATCAATTTCATCCAAAACAAAAACTGGATTTGATGTTCCAGATTTTTTTAAGTTTTGAATTAAACGCCCCGGCATGGCACCAATATATGTTTTTCTGTGTCCTCTAATTTCTGCTTCGTCGCGTAAACCACCCAAAGACATACGTACATATTTACGACCCAAAGCTTCTGCAACAGATTTTCCTAAAGAAGTTTTACCAACTCCTGGAGGTCCGTATAAACAGATAATTGGCGATTTCATATCTCCTCTTAACTTTAAAACAGCTAAATGTTCTATGATTCTTTCTTTTACTTTTTCTAAACCAAAGTGATCTTTGTCTAAAACTTTTGTTGCGTGTTTTAAATCGAATTTGTCTTCCGAGTAAATTCCCCAAGGCAATTCTAATAACAATTCTAGATAACTTCTTTGAACACCATATTCAGCTGCTTGCGGATTCATTCTTTTTAAACGATTCAGCTCTTTTTCAAAAGTTTCCCCAACTTCTTTTGTCCATTTTTTAGATTTCGATTGCGCTCGCATTTCTTCTAATTCTTCGTCATTTGAAGCGCCACCCAATTCTTCTTGAATAGTTTTTAATTGCTGATGTAAATAATATTCACGTTGTTGTTGGTCTAAATCTTCACGTGTTTTAGACTGAATATCATTTCGTAATTGTAGTTTTTGAAGCTCTTTGTTTAAGTTTTTTAAGGCTAACAAAGCACGTTCTTTTAGATTGTTTTTTTCTAAAATTATTTGTTTTTGTGCAACAGATAGATCCATGTTAGATGAAATAAAATTCACTAAAAAGGAATTAGATTTTATGTTTTTAATTGCAAAAGAGGCTTCTGAAGGCAACATTGGGTTTTCCTTAATTACCTCTAAAGCTTGTTCTTTTATAGATTCTATAATTGCTTCAAATTCTTTTTTATTTTTAACCTCTCTATCTTCGATAGCTTCTTTTACAGTTGCTTTTAAATAGGGTTTGTCCTGAATGATTGCATCAATTTCAAAACGTTTTTTACCTTGTATGATTACGGTTGTGTTGCCATCTGGCATTTTTAAAACACGTAAAATTTGTGCTACAACCCCAGTTGTATGTATGTCTTTTAAACTGGGTTCTTCAATGTCTCCATTTTTCTGGGCAACAACGCCAATTACTTTGTCACCTTTATTTGCATCTTTTATTAGTTGAATAGAAGCATCTCTTCCTGCAGTAATTGGAATTACAACACCGGGAAACAATACGGTATTTCTTAAAGGTAAAATTGATAAAACTTCTGGAACATTTTCCTTGTTAATTATTTCCTCATCTTCAGGAGTCATTAAAGGAATTAATTCAGAATCTTCATTTAACATACTATGAAGCGACAAATTGTCTAAATGCATTATTTTTGGTTTGCTCATTTGTTATATCTCTGTCATACTGACATTGATTTTCTGAAAATAGAAAATAAACATCAATTTTGTTTTTATAATTTACTTATAATCAATAATTTATAAATAAATCATCTTCTTATCTCTTCTATAAAAACAATTGTTGTGCCAAGGTTTCATTAAGTGTATTTTCTTTTGATAGAAAAAATGATCTTCTCTTTCTGCATCCGTAAAAAAGTTATGTTAAACCTTTCTTGATAAAACGCTCGCTATTATATTTTTAAATGTATCGTACGAAATTAAAACCTCAAATAATAAAGGAAGCACACGACGCTATTATAAAACGAAACAGATGACTAGTACAGCGTGTTGTTTAAAAAACGGTATAAAGTGTCGTTACAATAACGCCTTTATTCTCACTTAATGTATAGGATAATAATTGTTTTTCTTCCTTGACTTGGAAATTGAATGGTGGTGCTATTATTTTTATTCCGCTTTGTTTTTTTATTCTGATTCCTTGTCCTGAAAGAATGTTTTTATTAGGTGAAAAACTTCCATTAGGTAGGTGTTCTGTTAGAATAATGAATTTAAAATCCTTTAATTTGTTCAGAATGTGATGAACTTCAATATTCGACAAATGCTGAAGTACTTGCCTCAATATCACACACTCTCCGGTTGGTAAATCATCGGTAGAGATGTCTAAACAAAGGAATTTTAATTTTTCTTCTTTGCATGTTAATTGGAGGTGTGCTATTAATTCTGGCACAATATCTACTGCAAAATATTGATGGGTATGCTTGACCAATTCTTTACCGATATTAAAATCGCCACAACCCAAATCGCATACAGTAATTGGTTTTTTGAAACCCATTAAAAATGATGAAACAGCAGTTAAATAGGGAAGGACTATTTCAGGAAGGTGAGAGCCGTCACCTGAATAAAACTCGGCATTGTGAGTTCCCCAAAGATTCATTTCGTAAACTTGTTTCATCACCTTTTTTGTCGGCCAAGGTTTCTTTATTTTCTTAATTTCATTTTCGTTTTTCTTCATTCTGAGGCTAAAAACAGCATTGTTTATATTCAAATGTACCATTAAAAGAAATAATTCACCGTTGAAACTCAAGTAATTCTCATTTAGAATTTGAAATTGATTGCGTGCTAATTCATTTTAAATCTGATTTTTAATTTGGATCATTAGAATATAAATACTTCAATATTTTTCGCCATTTTTGCAATTGAAAATAAATAGATGTCAGCAATAGATATTAATACGGTATTATATAAAGGTTGGAAAAAAACGATAGCAATTTCTAATTCAGAAATTAAAATTTTAGTAGTTCCAGAGACTGGAAGAATTATGTCTTACGGTTTTGTAGGAGGTGAAAATGTCCTTTATGAAAATTCAGCATTGGAGGGGGTGCTATTTAATACTGGAGAGTATTATAAAGAAGATACTGAAATTCAGGCTCCAAATGTAGGGGGAAATAGAGTTTTACCTTGTTCAGAAGAATACTTTCATCTATTAACAGGAAGTCGGCATATTCCAGATCCATTTATAAATGCGAGTTCTTATGATGTAACTTTCTTAGAAAACGGAATTATTTTAGAAAGTCCAATTAGTAGAATATTAGGAATACAAATACAACGTACGATCACTATTTCAGAGAAAGGAACCGATGTAGCTATTCAACAAGAATTGATAAAAAGAATACCAGCACAAAATGCAATAATAGAAAATATCCCGCTGACAATTTGGAGTTTATCAAAAATTAAAACACCGAATTGTAGTTATTTCCCGATCCATCAAGAAAGTATTTTTAAGGACGGTTATTTAATACCTGTATGGCCAGATGCAAAAAATAATGCAGCAATAAATGTCACTACAGATAGCGCTATTTTAAAAATAAAATCATCAGAAACTTTGCCCCAAAAAGTGGGGTCTGATGCTAAAAATTGGATTGCAGGTTTTTTTATAAAAACGTTATTTATAGAAAAGTTTACATTTGAAGAGAAGGGGGTTTATCCAGACAACGGAACTTCTGTAACTATTTTTGGAAATAATTTGTTTACGGAGTTAGAATGTTTAAGTCCCGAAAAAACACTGCAAATTGGAGAGCGAATCTCCTATGATTTACATTGGAGTTTGTACAATGCAAATGATGAAAATGAAGTAAATTCAATATTGAAAAACCTATGAGTTAGCCGCTCTCTTTTTTAAGCTACCACCATATCAAAAAGAATTTTTCAAGTGTACCATTTTTATTTTTCAACCAGCAAAGCGGTGCTGTTTTTTTTTGAAAATAGTTTTCTGCAATTAAACTAAATTCTTCAAATTTTAGCCAGTTTAAATTTTTATGTGGAATGACAATCCAATCTTTTTTTGTTGGAATATAAAATTTACATTCCTTGAAAAGAAGCACTTCATTCCTGTGGATGTAAAACCCAGAAACACAGGCTTGATTTAAGGTTGATAACTGAATTTTTTTATCTGAAAAAGGCACAAATATTTGTCCTTTAAAATAGACTTCTTGCTTGATGTCAGAAGCTTTTAAATTGATTGACTTTAAATAATCAGCACATTCTTCAGTGAAGAGAAGAGGCAGTTGTTTCTCTTTTAATTTCTTTAATTTATCAATCAAAGAATCTTTCCTGTTTGGACCAATAAGATGAGCAACTTCAGTATCACCAATAGCAGGATCGTATAGATAAAACTTGTAAATGATTTCTAAGTGAATCGGTTTTTTTTCTTTTAAAATGATGCAATCCAGTTCGCCTAAAGTGACTTTTTCTTTTTGAATTTGAATATTTTCACATAAAATAGCAATAGACTTTTCCTGTGTTAACTGATAAGAAACCAACCTTTCAATATATTTTCCAAGGCGTAGTTTATCATCTATTTCTACATCAATCTTAGTAGATGTAGGTTGAATTTCAAATTGATTTAAATTGTAAACTGTATCGTTTTCCCACAAACAATTTGTTTGGAGAAAACCCTCATATCTTTTTTGAATGTCTTTGTTTTTTTGATGCATCTTTAGGGTGCCAAATTTACGTATTTAATTATTTTATATTGCTTATAATTTATGAATTAAGGCTTTTATATTATGGAATAATTTGTACATTGAAAATCTAAAAACCCATTACAATGCAATTCGAAAAATCGAGCCTTCAATATTTAATAGCGCTAAAAAAAAATAACAATAGAGATTGGTTTGCAGATACAAAACCTACCTTTAAAAAAGCGCAAGACAATGCCAAAGCAATGTATGCTTCTATTAGAGAAGAGTTAGAAAATCACGATGAAATCGATAAATTTAAACTTTTTAGAATTTATAGAGATGTGCGTTTTTCTAAAGATAAAACGCCTTATAAAGCACATTTTGCAGGTTCTTATGCTCGATTAGGAAAAGAATTAAGAGGTGGTTATTATTTAAGAATCAGACCAGGTGAATCTTTTTTAGCGGGTGGATTTTGGGAGCCAAACAAAGAAGATTTGTTAAGAATTAGAAAAGAGATTGAACAAGATGCATCTGAAATTCGTGTCATTTTAAAAGACGATAATTACATGAAATATTTTGGAGGAAAATTTGAAGGAGCAGAATTAAAGTCAGCTCCAAGAGGATTTGATAAAGGACATAAAGACATTGATTTATTAAGAAAAAAAGGTTTTATTGCTGTTAGAAATTTTTCAGATGCAGAAGTTTTAGCACCCAATTTTTTAGAAGAAGTCACTGAAAGTTTCAAAGCTTTACGTCCGTTTTTTAATCTTTTTAGTGATGTTTTAACGACAGATTTAAATGGAGAGTCTTTAATTTAATTTTCACTAAAACTAAAAATTAAAAACCTAACCAACCTTGAAAAATATTTTCACCCTTACAATTACTGTTTCTACTGAAGACATTGATAATCTAACACATGTAAATAATTTGGTCTATGTAAAATGGATGGATAAAATTGCAACTACACATTGGGCTTACTTAACACAAGAGACTCCTTTGCCACAATATGTTTGGGTAGTAATGCGGCATGAAATCGATTATTTAAAACAAGCAGGATTAGGGGATGAAATTACTGTAAAAACTTGGGTAGGAGAGACTAAAGGAATTACATCGGTTCGTTTTATGGAGTTTTATCGACATGGAATTTTATTGGTAAAAGCAAAGACGACCTGGGCAATGTTAGATTCAAAAACTTTTAAACCCGTCAGAATTAGAGAAAATGTTTTAAAAGTATTACAACCTCCTAAATAAAAGTATCTTTGCGAAAAATTTAGATACAAAATGTCAACTTTTTCTTCCTTAGGAATTCATGAGAATTATATAAAAGCGATTAAAGAATTAGGGATTTCTATTCCTTCAGAAATTCAACAAAAAACAATTCCTATTTTATTAGACGCTGCGACTGATTTTATCGGTTTAGCTCAAACAGGTACAGGTAAAACTGCCGCTTTTGGTTTGCCTGTTTTACATCAAATTGATGTGAGTTCAGACAATATACAAGCGTTAATTTTATCGCCTACAAGAGAATTGGTGCAACAAATTAAAAAGCAATTATTTAAATTCACAAAGTTTAGTGAAGATAAGATTTTTGTGGAAGCTGTTTTTGGTGGAGAGAAAATTGACAGACAGATGAATAATCTGAAGAGAACGACACATATCGTTGTGGCAACTCCGGGTAGATTAATAGATTTAATAGAAAGAGGAAGTATTGATATCAGTCATGTAAAAACAGTGATTTTAGATGAAGCGGATGAAATGCTTAGCATGGGTTTTAAACAAGATTTAAATAGAATTTTGAAGTTCACTACTGAATCTAATAGAAAAACGTGGTTATTTTCAGCAACCATGCCAGAAGAAATAAAAAGAATTGTGAAGACTTATATGGATTCGAATGCTCCTAGAGTAGAAATCAATAGAAGCTCTTTGGTGAATGAAAACATTCGCCACCATTTTGCAAAAACTACTTTAAAAGAAAAAACAAATGATATTGTTGCTTTTTTAGAGAAAAGACAAGATCAAAGAGGAATTATTTTTTGTAGAACAAAAGCAGGAGCACAAAATTTAGCAGCACATTTAATCGAAGAAGGTTTTTCTACAGCTGCTTTAGAAGGAGATATGCAACAAAAAGAACGCGATAAAGTAATGCGTGCTTTTAAGAAAGAGAACCTACAGTATTTAGTATCTACAGATGTTTCTGCACGTGGAATTGATGTAAGTGGGTTAGAATTTGTGATTCATCATCAGTTGCCGGAACAATTAGAATATTATACTCATCGAAGTGGAAGAACAGCAAGAGCTGGAAAAACAGGTGTTTCAATCGCTTTTATTTTGCCTTCAGAAATCGTGAAAATTCATGAAATTCAGAAAGAATTAAATATAAATTTTTCAGAAGTTACAGTATAATATCAATTCAATCACAGCGTTTTTAAATTATAGAATCACTTCGATTTTAATGCTATATTTGATGACGAAATAGATGCAAATGGAATTTATTTATGTTTTAGATATATTTGGAACTTTTGTTTTTGCAGTTAGTGGTGCTTTAGTAGCCTCTGATAAAAAGTTCGATTTATTTGGGGTCCTAATTATTGCTTTTGTTACTGCTGTTGGTGGAGGAATGTTACGTGATGTTTTAATGGATGCGCATCCCATAAATTGGATAGGAGATTTAAATTATTTATATACCATCTTTGCTGCTGTTATTTTAACCTTTTTATTTAAAAGCAAAATTGCCTACTTAAGTAAGACCCTTTTTTTATTTGATACCATTGGTATTAGTGTTTTTACATTATTAGGATTAGAGAAAGGATTAACTTTTAATTTACATCCGATTATCGCATTAATAATGGGAATGATTTCTGCCGTTTTTGGTGGTGTTTTACGTGATGTTTTAACCAATAAAGTTCCTTTGATTTTTGAAAAAGAAATTTATGCTTCTGCTTGTTTAGTGGGCGGAATAAGCTATTTAATATTGAACCATTTCAAATTTCCGGAAAATATTATTTTCATTTTATCTGGAGCTATAATTGTTGTTATTAGAGTAGTTGCTGTAAAATTTCATTTACAATTGCCGAAAATTAAGGATGATTTATTCACGAATAATTAAGAGATGAAGCCCGTCGAATTTAAAAATTTTGAAGATTTTAGAAAAATAAAAGGGCAGCAATTGCCTATTGGAAATTGGTATACAATTACCCAAGAAATGATTACTGATTTTGCAAATGCAACTTTAGACAAGCAATGGATTCACATCGATCAACAGAGAGCAGCTAAGGAGAGTCCGTTTAAAAGTACCATTGCTCATGGTTTTATGTCTGTCGCAATGATTTCTAAACTTTTAGAAGAATTATTTGCCATTAAAAGTCTAAAAATGGGTTTGAATTATGGTTTGAACAAAGTTCGTTTTCCAAATCCGGTTCCTGTAAATAGTCAGTTAAGAATGATTTCTTTTGTAAAAGATATAGAAGCGATTTCTAACAAGGGACTTAAAGTTACTTTCTCTTGTACTATCGCCATTAAAGGACAAAAAAAGCCTGCTTGTGTAGCTGAATTTATTGCAGCCTTTTTTGAATAAAAAAGCGATTTATATTTTGTTGAATTTTATTAATTAAGAAAGCATTCCATCATCAGTACACTTTTTCGAATACCAAAACAGAAAAACAGAAATTATTGGGATCATTATTAGCATAGCATACTCAATTGATCCGAACATGTTTCTACCAGGATTTATAAAAAGATTGTAAGTAGTTTGAACTAAAGCGGCTAATAATCCTATTATGAAGAATGTTTTTGCTTTTTTTTTCTTTAGTAGTAAAAAGATACAAGCTGATACCGAAGAGAAGACAGCAACTGCAAAAGCAGCCGTAACCCAAGGGGGTAAATTAAGTATAATTTCTAATTGCTCTTCTGAATACATCGACTTAAAACGTTCGGTCTGGTAAGATTGATTTATGTAACCATCAAGTCCCATCAAATTCCAAATCAATCCAGTAATACCTATCACCCAAAAAATACTGTTTGGTTTGTTAGTGTCAGTTATCATAATTTTAAGTTTAATTTATTAACAGATTAAAAGTACAACAAAACGATGATAAGTCTTCATTATAAACACTCGTTTTACTTTAATTTTCAGTTATTTAACATTCTTTTTTTTAAAATCATATCTAGTTAAAAATTCTTTAAAGCGTTTTTTTTTTAAAATCTACATTATTACATTGAACAATAATTCCTGAATAATTAGTATATTTGCAAAATAAGAGAGAATACACTCCGGTCATTATACTAGTTAGCGTTAGTTTGATTTTGAATTTTTAGTTAGGTATTTTATCTTATCAAGAACAATAATTTAAAACGATTATATTTTTAATGGCAAAATCGCAACAGACATTTAGTAAAAGTGAAAAAGAAAAAAAACGTTTAAAAAAACGTTTAGACAAACAAAAGAAAATGGACGCTAGAAAAGCGGACAAAGATGAAAATGGGTCAACTGGTATACAGTTTGCTTATGTAGATCATAATGGAAACTTAACAGATACTCCACCAGATCCAGATTTAAAAGTAGAATATGAATTGGAAGACATTCAAATTTCTGTAACCAAAAAAGAAGATTTACCAGAAGAAGATCCTGTTAGAAAAGGGAAAGTTTCTTTCTTTGATTCATCTAAAGGTTTTGGTTTTATCATAGATATAGAGAACAACGAAAAGTATTTTACGCACGTTAGTGGTTTAATTGATGAAATTGCTGAAAACGATAAAGTTTCTTTTGAATTAGAAAGAGGAATGCGTGGTATGAACGCCGTAAAAGTGACGAAAATTTAATTTTTTTCACTTAAGATTTAAAAGTCCTTCTATTTTAGAAGGACTTTTTTTTGGTTTAATTTATTAAAAATAAAATTATTAAAGTATTTTTACAAACCTTTTTAAGAAATTAATGAACAATCAATTTATGAAATATTACTTGTCACTTTTATTACTTTTTTTAAGTCAATTTTTATCTGCTCAAATTACGGGTAAAACAATTGAGTCAGATGAGAATAACTCTTTAGAATATGCAACTATAGCATTGTATGAAACAGGAGGTAATTCGCTAGTATCAGGGGTTGTAACGAATGCTAATGGTCAATTTTTTATTTCAAACACAAAGCCAGGAACTTACTATATTGAAGCTTCTTTTTTAGGTTATCAAGCAAAAAAAATTACGGGAATTAGTATTAGTGAAAAAGGGGAGAAAAAAGATTTAGGAATTATAAAATTAGCATTCGATTCTGGAAATCAATTAAATGAAGTTGTTGTAAAAGGGGAGAAAAGTACGGTTTTACATAAAATTGATAGACAAGTTTTTGATACTAAAAAATATCAAAGTACAGTTGGAGGAAACGCTATAGATGTCGTTAAAAATTTACCTTCTGTAACGATTGATGGTTTAGGAGATATTAGTGTTAGAGGAAGTAAGGGTTTTACTATTTTAATAAACGGAAAACCAACACAAGGAGATACAAGCACAATTTTAGCACAATTGCCTGCGAATGCTTTAGAAAGTATAGAATTGATTACAGCGCCTTCTGCGAAATATGATCCAGAAGGAAAAGGGGGCATTTTAAATGTAATCACTAAAAAAGGTGTAATTAATGGAACTTTTGCACAAGTTAATGTTAGAGGTGGTTTTCCTTCCTTAGAAGATTACGATACTAAAGTTGCTGCAAAAAGATATGGAGTTGATGTAACGATTAATAAAAGAACAGATAACTGGAATTTTTCTGTTGGAGCAAGTTATCAAAGAAATGATAAATCAGGAAGAAGAGAAGGAGAAATGTTTATTGTAAATACGCCAGAAAATAAAACTACTTTTTTACCTTCTGATGGTGAGCGTAGTTTTGATGAAGTTACCTATAATGGAAGATTTAATGTTGATTATACGCCAAATAAATCAGATACGTATTCTCTTGGTTTTTTCGCTGGAAAACGAACAAAAGAACGTTTAGCAGATATTGTTTATTATGATAATCATTCGATTTCTCGCACTAGGGGTGCTACTCGTGATTACACATTTGCATATTACAACCATAATTTAAGAATTAGAAAAGGAGATTTTGCACTAAGTAGTTTTGATTATTCTCATAAATTTCATGATAAATCAAAAATAGCTACTTCAATTTTATATGAATATACTTTTTTAGGTGGTCCAACTGAAAATGATAATTTAGGACATCCCGATAATTCTATTGTATATCAAAGAGAATATAACACCAATGACAATCCTTTATATGGAACACGTTTTAATTTAGATTATCAATTTAAACCTTTTTCTTTTGGAACTCTAGAAACGGGTTATCAATATAGAGATTTAGATCATACGGGAAAATTTGTCTATGAAAGAGATGGAAATCAGGTTGATGAATTTTCAAGTGATGTAAGTTTAAAAAGAAAAATTCATTCTGGTTATGCACAACTTACAGGAGCTATTAATAGATGGGATTATAATGCTGGAGTTCGTTTAGAGTCTTTGGATAGAATCTATAAAGAGACTTTAGTGGGACAAGCAGAAAGCATATATAATTTCGATTTTGTAAAATTATTTCCTTCAGCATCTTTACAATATAAGATTGATGGGAAAACCAATATAAAAACAGCATATAGTAAGAGGGTTGAAAGAACGACTACTTTTAAAATGAACAGTTTTGCAGAACGTGAGCACTCGGAGGTTTTTGAACAAGGAGATAATACTTTATTACCAGAATTTATAGATTTAGTTGAAATAGGAGTTACTAAAAAATTTAAAAAAGGAAATTCGGTGTATGCAACAGCTTATTTTAGACATGTAGATAATGTTATCAATCGCGTAAATACCTTAGCGTATCAATCTAATGGGCAAGTTATAGATAGTATTATCAATAGAGTATATTCTAATGTTGGTAAGAGTAATTCTATCGGTTTAGAGGTTGGAGCAACGATAAAACCAACAAAAAATTGGACAAATTTTTTGGGTGTAAATGTGTATAATTATGCAATAAATGGCGTTTTAAATTTTAGGCACAGAGATGGTGTTGAGAGAAATTATACGATTGATTCTAAATCTACTATTTATTCTTTGAACCTAAATTCTACCTATAATTTCTGGCAGAACGCTTCTTTACAATTTACATTTAATTATTTGTCTGATAGAATTACCGCAATGGGGGAAGATTCTCGTTTTTACTCACCAAACTTAACATTTAGAAAAAAGTTCATGGAAGATAAATTAATAGCGACCTTACAATGGCAAAATATTGATATGGGTTTGTTTAAAACCAATGAACAGCGTATTACAACTTCAAAATCAAACCAATTTTTTACAACGACAAACTATGTTTATGAAGTAGATATGGTTTCCTTAAACCTTTCTTATACCTTTAATGCAGCTAAAAATAAATCAAAATTTATTGATAGTGAGTTTGGGAAGAGAGAGTTTTAATACAGCTTATAAATTTAAAAGGCTTCCATACTTAATTATGTGGAAGCCTTTTTTTTGATCTTATATTAATAAACGAAGTGGTCTAAGGATCTTATTTATTATAAAACTCCATACTTTCTACAATCAATTCTTCAGTAACCGTACAATCTAATTTGTAATTTTCATAATCGTTTAAGAGCACAAAATTTACTTGTCCATTTACGTTTTTCTTGTCATGCTTTAGCAATTCCATAATGGCAGAAAAATCTTCTTTTAAAAGGGTTGTTTTGTTGTAAATAGATAAAACAACTTTTTTAATTTCATTTACTTTTTCAGACGGAAAACCTAATAATTTAGAACTTATATAACTTTCACAAACCATACCAATGGCAATTGCTTCACCATGAGTTAGGTTTTCTTTGTCTTCGGAATCTAAATGAAAAGATTCAATAGCGTGCCCTAAAGTATGCCCGTAATTTAAGATTTTTCGTATGTTTTTTTCTTTAGGATCCTGCAATACAACTTCGTTTTTTATTTCGATAGAACGAAATATTAAATCGCTGATATTTAGATTTTTATTGTCTTTTATTTCATTGAATAGATGTAAGTCATAAGTTACACCATATTTAATGATTTCTGCGGTTCCAGATTTTATTTCTCTATCAGTAAGCGTGGCTAAATAATCAGTATCAATGATGACCATTTTAGGATTTGCAAACAACCCAATTTGATTTTTTAACACGCCTAGATCTACGCCTGTTTTTCCACCTACAGAAGCATCAACCATCGATAATAAGGTCGTAGGGATATTTACAAAATCAATTCCACGTTTAAAACACGAAGCAACAAAACCACCTAAATCGGTAATTACGCCACCCCCTAATGTTATGAGTAAACTCTTACGATCTCCTCCTAATTCTGTAATTGCATTCCAAACACCAATACACGTTTCAAGGTTTTTATTGATTTCTCCTGATTCAATTTCAATGACTTCAATTCGGGTATTTGTTGCGAGATTTTGAATAAATTTTGGATAGCAATACTCAAAAGTATTCTCGTCCACCAAAATAAAGATCGTAGAATAATTAGTAGCGTCTACTAACTTTAAAAGTTCTTGGTATGCTTTCTCTTGAAAATGAACAAGATATGTTGCTGCTTGGATAGATTTCATTGATAGATTATTGAGCGTGCAAATTAAAAATAAATTATGAAATTATTACTATTCAATAGCTATATTTGTTTGTGTTAAAATGAAATTTAAGGAATCTTTTTGATAATATAGCAATTGCTTTTTCTCTAAAAGCAGATTCAGCGTTGGAAGGAGCTTAAGCCAAGGTGTTCCATCATTAATTGATGTTGAAGAAAGTTGGATTCAAACAGCTTTAGATGAATGATGAAAAAGTTTAATGGGGAGTTATAATAAAGAAGAAGCAATTATTTTCAATATTTAGTAAACCGATGGTCTTGACAGCATAGAATATTTGAAAAGGGTGTACAAAGAGCAAAACAAAATATTTTAAATAGGTATAAAAGTTGTTCGAGTTAGTTATAAGTAAAAAAAGGATAAAAGAGCACTGAAAAAAGGAGATAGATTATCATAGAATAAATAGATCTATTTGGTGCAGACAATGAAGGGGTTAGGCCATGTCAAAACAGAAAGGAAAAGAAGAAAAACAACATGAATACGATCGAAGAATTAAGGGTTTTACTTGATAAGAATAAGCAAAGACTCTCTCTAGAATTACAGCAAAGTAGAGAAGCGATTTCTTTAATTAAAAAGGCAACTCATACTGATTTATCAGAAGAAGAAAAGGAGAAAATTAAAATACAATTGCTAGATATTTGCAAAGCAATTCCTGCATTGGCAGTATTTTTGTTGCCAGGAGGTGCTTTACTATTACCACTTTTAATAAAATTAATTCCAGATATTTTACCCTCTGCATTTCAAGAAGATTTCAAGGAATAGTTTTGGAGTTGCTATTCCTTGAAGTTCTTCCGAATTGATATAATGTCTTTTTTGTAAAAAAAAATAGACGAAACGCTGTGTTTGTCTTTTGCTTCATTAATTTTTATTTCATTGTTCATACTATCATTGAAAAGAAGGTTTTATATTAAGTTAAAGATTCTTATAAACAGATGAAAGGTTTCAATGAATAATGAAACTTTTTGCTAACTTTCAGAGTATTAATTACCCTTGTTAGGGTAAAATATATATATAGAATTGCTGTAAATTGCATTTAAACAACTACTTTTGCACGAAATTTAAGAAATCACGCATGCATCAAATTAGAAATATCGCTATTATAGCCCATGTCGATCACGGAAAAACGACTTTAGTTGACAAAATTATTGACCAAGCAAAAATCTTAGACGATCGTAAAGAACGTACAGATTTATTGTTAGATAATAATGATTTAGAACGTGAAAGAGGGATTACAATTCTTTCTAAGAACGTTTCTGTAATGTACAAAGGCACAAAAATCAACGTAATTGATACTCCTGGTCACGCCGATTTTGGTGGAGAAGTAGAACGTGTATTAAAAATGGCGGATGGTGTTTTATTATTAGTTGATGCATTTGAAGGGCCAATGCCACAAACTCGTTTTGTATTAGGTAAAGCTTTAGAATTAGGATTAACACCTATTGTTGTTGTAAATAAAGTAGACAAAGAAAACTGTACACCAGATATAGTACATGAAAAAGTTTTCGATTTAATGTTTGCTCTAGAAGCAACGGAAGAGCAATTAGATTTTACGACAGTTTATGGTTCTGCAAAGAACAATTGGATGTCTACAGATTGGAAAAATGAAACGGATAATATTATTCCTTTGTTAGATGCTGTTCTTGAATCGATACCAGCATCTAAGTACAACGAAGGAACACCGCAAATGCAAATTACTTCTTTAGATTTTTCTTCTTTTACTGGAAGAATTGCTATTGGACGTGTTTTTAGAGGAGATTTAGAAGTCGCTAAAGATTACATGTTATGTAAAGCAGATGGTGCTACTAAAAAAGTAAGAATTAAAGAATTGCACGTGTTCGAAGGAATGGGTAAAGTTCAAGTAGATAAAGTACCTTGTGGAGATATTTGTGCGATTACAGGTATTGAAGGATTTGAAATTGGAGATACAATTGCAGATTTAGAAAATCCTGAGGCATTGCCAAGAACAGAAATTGACCAACCTACAATGAGTATGTTGTTTACAATTAACAATTCTCCTTTCTTCGGTAAAGAAGGTAAATATGTTACATCTCGTCATATTCGTGATCGTCTATTCAAAGAATTAGAAAAAAACCTTGCATTAAAAGTTGAAACTACAGATAGTGAAGATAAGTTCAACGTTTTTGGACGTGGAGTTTTACACTTATCTGTATTGATAGAGACCATGCGTAGAGAAGGATATGAATTACAAGTGGGAAGACCACAAGTAATTATAAAAATGGTAGATGGTAAGAAACATGAACCAATGGAAACATTGTCTATTGATGTACCAGAAGATGTTGCTTCTAAAGCAATAAACTTAGTTTCTCTTAGAAAAGGAGATTTATTAATTATGGAACCAAAAGGAGATTTACAACACTTAGAATTCTCAATACCTTCAAGAGGACTCATTGGTTTAAGAAACAGAATTTTAACTGCAACTGCTGGAACAGCTATTGTTAATCACCGTTTTTCTGAATATGGTCCTTATAAAGGAGACTTTACAGAAGATGTAAAAGGAGCAATTGTTTCTTCTGCAGCTGGTAAAGCAACTGCTTATGCCTTAAATCGTTTACAGGATAGAGGACGTTTCTTTATTGATGTTAATCAAGAAATTTATATTGGTCAGGTAATTGGAGAAAACTCTAAATCAGATGATTTAGCAGTAAATTTAATTAAAGGAAAGCAATTGACAAACATGCGTAAATCGGGTACAGATGATGCTATGAAGATTGCTCCAAAAGTAGATTTTTCTTTAGAGGAAAATATGGAGTATATTAAATCTGATGAGTATTTAGAAGTTACACCAGAAAGTTTACGTATGCGGAAGATTGTTTTTAAAGGGTAATCTTCTTCTTTTCTTTTTTAAAACAAAAAGAAATATCATATAAAATTAAAAAGCTCAAGTTTAAAACTTGGGCTTTTTAATTTTAAAAACTTCTCGCCTTGAAATAGTACTATATCTAAACACTCATTATTTATGGAAACACAAAATTTAGGTTGCAAAAACGGTACACAAAAAAAATTCCAGTTTAAGCTTTTCTTAAAGAGGTTTTCCGTCTCAAGCTTATGAATCCATTTTAGAGGTGCAAGTAAGTTGTAAGATTTTATTTTTACCCATACAAAAATGATATATCTCTTTTATCTTCCTTTGTTTTAACATATTTATTGTACTTTAGTAACCAAACATTACTATAACAAATATGATTAGAGTTTTTTTTCTATTAATTCTTATTTCATTTTCTTATGTATTCACTGCACAAGAGCTACCACCTATAAAAACTTATACTGCGAAAGAGTATAAAGCAGAAAATCAAAATTGGGATATATCTCAATCAGAAAACAAGTTCATTTATATAGCAAATAACAAAGGTTTGTTAGAGTTTAACGGCTCAAGTTGGCAATTGTATCCAACGCCCAATAAAACCATAATGAGATCTGTAAAGGTTTTAAAGAATAAAGTTTATACGGGTTTTTACATGGATTTTGGTTTTTGGAAAAAAAATGATTTTGGACTACTAGAATATACTTCTATTGTTGAAAAACAAAATATCCAAATGATAGAAGATGAGCAAATCTGGACAATCTTAGAGCTAGATGGTTGGCTGATTTTTAAATCTTTAGAAAGAATTTATCTCTATAATATAGGAACGAAAGAAGTAAAAATCATTAATTCAGAATCTAGTCTCTATAAATTATCAAAAGTAAATGGCGTTGTTTATTTTCAAGAAAGTAATCAAGGTGTTTTTAAAATAGAAAACGGTGTTCCTAAATTAATTTCAGATCATCAAATATTAAAAGAAAACATTATTGTTGAAATTTTTAAGAAAGAGAATAAATTACTTTTTTTAACTCAAAAATTAGGTTTTTTCTATTTAGATAAAGGGAAACTTGTCAAATGGAAAACCCCTTCTGAAGCAATTCTTAATAAGGTTACAATCTACAGTGCAAAACAATTAAAGAATAAAGACTATGCACTGGGGACTATTTCAGATGGTTTTATCTATTTAAATGAAAACGGTAGTGTCAATTATGAAATAACACAAAAATCGGGTTTGAATAACAATACGGTACTTGCTGTTTTTGAAGATGCTAAAAACAATATTTGGTTAGGCTTAGATAATGGAATTAATTGTGTGAATAATACTTCTCCTCTTAAGATTTATAATAATAAAAGTAATTTTATTGGTACTGTTTATGCATCTATTGTTTATGACGGTAATTTATATTTAGGCACAAACCAAGGGCTGTTTTACAGGAAAAAAGATTCAAAAAAACCTTTTCAGCTTGTTGAAAATACCCAAGGACAAGTTTGGAGCTTAGAAATTATTGATGGCAAATTGTTTTGTGGTCATAATTCTGGTACTTTTTTGATAAAACAGGGTTTATCAAATTTAATTTTTAACAGACAAGGTACTTGGATGTTTAAAAGAATCTCTGAGAATATTATTATTCAAGGGTGTTACGATGGGTTGTATGTGCTTGAAAAAAAGAATAATCGTTGGGAATTAAGAAATAAAGTTGAAGGTTTTAATACCTCTAGCAAGTATTTAGTGATGTATGATTCCCATAAATTTATTGTAAATCATGAGTATAAGGGGGTTTTTAAGCTTACGTTAGATGAGGAATTTAAGAAAGTAACGCATATTAAAAAAGAAGAGTCGCTTAGTAAAGGACTTCATTCTTGTTTGATTTCCTATCAAGATAAGATTGTATATTCGAGTAAAAAGGGCGTTTTCTTATATGATATAAAGGAGGATGTTTTCAAAAGAGATGCTATTTATAGTCAGTTGATTTCTGAGAATGATTTTATTTCAGCAGAACTTGCTTTTAATAAGTCGAACAATAAACTTTGGTCTTTTTCTAAGGAAGGTGTAAAGTATTTAATACCAGGAAGCCTAAGTAGTCAACCAACTGTTAGGAGCATTCCGCTTTCTGCAACTGTTCCTAAGGCAACTTTTGGTAATGAAAATATCAGTCATTTAGAAAATGAAAAATACCTAATCGGTACTTCTAATGGATATATTGTAGTGGATTTAAATAAACTGAATATTCTGAAAGATTTTAAGATCGAAATTAATAAAATTAATAATTTCGTCATCGATGAACCTAGAGTAAATGTAGAACTCTCTTCAAAAAAAGAATTTTTGTACAAAGAAAATAATTTTGAATTCTTTTATGGTGTTCCTAATTATAATAAAACAACAAGCGTAAAATACCAACAACTTTTAGTAGGACAAAGTAAGCAATGGAGTATTCCTTCAGCTTCCATATCGGTTTTATTTGAAAACATCTCTTATGGTAGCTATACTTTTAAAGTAAGAGCTCTTGTAGATGGAGAAATAAAGAGCAGCGAAGCTATTTTTAGTTTTGTAATAGAAAGACCATGGTTTTTGTCTAACACAATGATAACGATCTATGTGTTATTGTCTTTATCGGCGTTCTATTTAGTTCATATTGCTTCGAAACGATACTATAAAAAACAACGAGAAGAGTTGTTAGAGAAATCAAAACAAGCTTCGGAATTAAAAGAATTAGAGAACTCTCAGCAAATTATTAAACTAAATAACGACAAGCTGAGAAGTGATATTGAAAGTAAAAACAGAGAGTTAGCAAGTTCTACAATGAACATCATTAAAAAGAATGATTTCTTAAGTACCATAAAAACAGAATTGATGAATGGTGATGCTAAAAGTGTTGCTAAGGTAGTGAAGATTATTGATCAAAATCTAAACAACACAGATGATTGGAAAATGTTTCAGGAAGCATTTAACAATGCAGATAAAAACTTCTTGAAGAAAGTGAAAGATAAGCACCCAGTTTTAACCCCTAATGATTTAAGGCTTTGTGCGTATTTAAGATTGAATTTGTCTTCGAAAGAAATTGCTCCTTTGCTTAATATATCTTCAAGGAGTGTAGAGGTTAAAAGATATCGATTGAGAAAAAAAATGGAATTACCTCATGATTCTAATTTGACAAATTATATTTTAGAATTATAGCCCCCAAAAACAGAATAATTACCCATACATTAACATAACATTGTTGTAACATTACCTAAATGTTAATTTTTTTTCTTTTTTTTTGATTTCAGCAATCCCTTGATAACATTGTCATATGTTCTTTTATTGTACACTTATTTTGTGATGTATACTTTTTGTAGGGGTATATTTTATGATTTAACTAAATAATTAACATTAACTTTAACATCTAAACAATTAATACAATAATTCATGAGAAAAAAGATCACATTATTACTCCTCCTACTTGTAGCTTTTTGTGTCAACGCACAAACTATAAATGTAAGTGGTGTTGTTAAAGATGCTAAAACTGGCGATTCATTGCCGGGAGTAAGTGTAGTAATTAAAGGAACAAGTGTAGGTGCTGAAACTGATTTTGATGGACTTTACCGTCTTTCTAATGTAGCGAAAGGTGCAACACTTGAAATTAACTATTTAGGATATGCTAAGAAAGAAGTTCTTGTGAACTCTTCAACAGTAAACGTATCTTTAGAAGAATCTTCAGAATCTTTAGATGAGATTGTGGTTATCGGTTACGGTACACAGAAGAAAAAAGAAACTACAGGTGCTGTTGCTGTTATAGGTTCTAAGGATATTGAAAAGTTAAATCCGACAAGAATTGAGCAAGCATTACAAGGGCAAATTTCTGGAGTAAATATTACTTCTTCTTCAGGTTCTCCTGGTGCTGCTTCTAATATTAGAATTCGTGGTATTACGACGAACGGAAACAACAATCCTTTAATTTTAGTAGATGGGAACGTTATTGTAGATTTATCTGTAATAAACCCAAATGATATTAAAACAATCAATGTTTTAAAAGATGCTACTGCTGGTATTTATGGAGTTCGTGCTGCAAACGGGGTGATTTTAATTACCACCAAAACAGGAAGAAAGAACTCAGAATTAAAATTTCAGTTGGATTCCTATACAGGGATACAAACGACTTCTAAGAAAATTGATTTGTTAAACCCAAGAGATTTTGCTATCTATGTTAATGATGCGGCAAACAAAACAGAATTTTCTGTGTATCCACAATCAGGAACAGATTGGCAAGATGAAGTATTTAAAAAAGCATTCATTACAAGTACCAATTTTAGTTTAAGTGGTGGTTCAGAAAAAGCAACATATACTTTTGGAATCTCTAACTTGGACCAAGATGGTATTGTAGGATTAGATAAATCTAATTACAGAAGAACTACGGCAAGATTTGGTTTTAATTATGATATCTTAGATAATTTAAAATTGACTACAACAGGTTTGTATACAAATTCTGAAAAGAACAATTTACCAGAAGGTGGTAATGGTTCTGTATTGTATAGTGCAATCAACATCAGTCCAACAATAGCTGTTAGGGATGAAAATGGTGTGCTATCCAAAGCGAGTGACGTTGGAGCTATAGAGATTAGAAATCCACTTGCTATAATAGAGAATACGTACGATACTACGAAAGTTGATAAGTATAGTGGGACCATTGGCTTAGATTATACTTTTTTAAGCAATTTCACCGTAAGTTCAAAGTTTCAAATTAACCATGCAACGGTTTTAAATGATGTCTTTAGACCAATTACAGATGCTGTTTTTGCGAATGGAAAAGCAGGTAATAGAGCAATCAACGAAGTGCAAGATTTCTTGGATGTATATGACGATTATACTTGGGATAACTACATCAATTATACCAATACTTTTAATGAAGATCATAACCTAACTGTTTTATTGGGAGCTTCAGTATTTAAAACAATTGGGAAGTATTTTGGTGCTACAGGAATACAGCTAAAAGATGGGGGTAATGATTTTGCGGATGCTTCTATTAGTAATGTTGAAGGGGTTATAAATCAGCGTTTTCAGCCAGCTCAATTAGAAAGAGGAGCTGATCAATATGATACGCGTTTGTCCTCATTGTTTACAAGATTACAATACAGTTATAAAAGTAAATATTTGTTCTCCGCTGTGTTGCGTAGAGATGTATCTTCAAGGTTTTCTTCTGTAAATAATAACAACGTAGGGTACTTTCCTTCTGGTTCTATTGGTTGGAATGTTTCAGAAGAGGCTTTTCTTCAAGACAGTAATATTATCAACTCTCTGAAATTAAGAGCGAGTTATGGTGTTATTGGGAACGATCAAATTGCTGATTTTGCTTATACAACATTGTTAGACGGAGAAGCTACTATTGATTCTGGTGATCCATCGGTTACGGATGTATCTGGTTTGCTTAATGGAGTTGGAGCAGGTAGGCTTGGGAATCCAGACCTCAAGTGGGAAGAGCAAGAAACTGCAAATATTGGTTTTGATGCCCTTTTATTCAATAATAAAATAAGCATGACTTTTGATGCTTTTCGAAAGCAAACAAAAAATCTATTAATTGCTCCCCAGGCATCTGGAATAATTGGAACGACTGCTCCTGGAGCGCAACTTCCTTTTATAAATGCAGGAACAGTTCAGAATCAGGGACTTGAATTTAAAATTGGATATAACGACAACTTTTCAGAAGACTTTAAGTTCAACATCAGTTATAATGCAACCTTACTTGAAAATGAAGTTACATCAATAAATGGTCTTATTGCTCCTTCTGGTGGAGAGTATGGTATTGGTCTTAGTCAGAATGATATTTCTCGTATGGTTGTTGGTTTGCCTTTAGGTTATTTCCACGGATACAAAACGGATGGTTTACACCAAACGCAAGCAGGAATTGATGCTTTAAATGCTGCGGCACCTAAAAATGCAGATGGTACTAGCGGAACGTATCATGAGGGTGCAGAGCCTGGTGATTTAAAATTTGTGGATACCGACGGAGATGGAACGATTACTAATGCAGATAGAACAAACTTAGGGGATCCTATACCAGACTTTACAATGGGACTTAACCTCGGGTTTTCTTATAAAAACGTTGATTTTAGTGCCAATGCATTTGCATCCATAGGTAACGACATGGTAAGAGACTATGAGCGTATTGCTTCGTTTGGAAACAAAGGTGATTATGTATTGAACAGATGGCAAGGAACAGGTACTAGTAATACCGTGCCAAGAGCAATTTATGGAGCATCCATAAATACAGATGTTTTCTCTGACTTCCATGTAGAAGATGCGTCCTTTGTACGTTTACAAAATGTACAAATAGGCTATACCTTAAACCAAGACAGTCTAAAAGCTGCTGGTATCGATAAATTAAGATTTTATGTATCTGCAAACAATCTATTTACCATTACGGATTATAAAGGATACGACCCTTCTGCGGGTTCTGATGGTCCAATTGGAAATGGCATTGATAAAGGATTTTACCCTGTAGCTACTTCTTATTTACTAGGTGTTAATTTAAACTTTTAAAATAAAAAAAATGAAAGATATAAAGAATATAAAGTATTTATTTTTAATGCTTGTCACATTTTTAGCCTGTGATGACTTTGTAGAAGTTGAACCGATGGGTAAAAGCAGTGAAAACTTTTTCAATTCTGAAGACGAATATGAGGCTGCACTAATTGGAGCCTATGATTTATTACAAGCTACCTTTACGAACAATACGGTTGCTGTGTCAGCCTCAGATGATTTTGGAGCTGGAGGAGATTCATTTACTATTGATCAACCGGTACTTCAGAATGTGAACTTAATGACTCACACTCCTGCAGATCAAGAGCAATTAAGAAATGTTTGGCAATATATGTATTCAGGATTGAGTCGTGTGAATTATTTATTAGAAAATAAAGACAAAACAGCATTTGCTGGAAAAGCTGAAATTATAGCGCAAGCTTATTTTTTAAGAGCTTATTATACCTTTGAATTGGTGAAGTTTTTTGGTAATATTCCATTGAAAGTTGAAGTTCGAAATGGTGTGAAAAGAATTGTTGACTCACGTATCTCTGTTACAGAGCAATTTGAGATTCCAAGGACCGCAAGTATTACTGAAGTTTACGGATTGATTCAAGAAGATCTTAAAGAGGCAGTACTTAATTTGCCAGCAACCCAAGATTTACCATACAAAGTAACATTAGGGGCAGCGAATGCATTGTTAGGGAAAGCCTATTTATATGATGGTAAGTTCAGTGAAGCTGCGACAGCTTTAAATGAAGTAATTGGTAAATATAGTCTTGTAACTGGAGCAGCTTATACGACTCTTTTTGAAACAAGTGGTGAAAATAGTTCGGAATCTATATTTGAAATTCAATATACAAATGTAGAAGGAGCAGATTGGGGTTGTCTTCAATGTAGTGAAGGTTCTTATTTCATTCAGTATAACGGACCAAGATCTCCTTATTCTGATCCCGTTTATGCTTCAGGTTGGGGATTCTTTCTTCCTTCGCAAGCTTTATATGATGCTTATGATGCAACTGATTTGAGAAGAGAAGTTACTATTTTAGATTTAACAACTCTCAAGAACTTAGATGATAGTAGCGTATACTCTGCACCTAGAGAAGATACAGGTTTTTATAATAAAAAGTTTGTACCTCGTGTTAGTGATAAAGCAGGAAATGCTTCAACTGCTGAGCTTACACATGGAAATAACTACAGAGCAATTCGTTATGCCGATGTTTTATTGATGGCTGCTGAAGCAGATGCTCAAAGTGGTGGTGCCAACGCAGAAGCCTACTTAAATGAAGTAAGAGCTCGTGCTTATGGTAATAGTAATAATGATTACGATGCTATTGAAGGTCCTATTTTAGACGCGATTTATGACGAACGTCGTAAAGAATTAGCAGGTGAAGGACATCGATTTTTTGATCTTGTAAGAACTGGAAAAGCAAAAGCAGCATTTGAAGCATACAATGCATCAAAGCCAGCTGATTTTGAAGAAATTATTTTTACAGAGGGTAAAAATGAAGTATTTCCAATTCCTTTATTGGAATTAGAATTAGCATTGGCCGTTGAAAGATGGGGACAAAACCAAGGATATTAAAAACAAATAAAATTGAATATAAAACAAAACAAAATGAATTTACTAAAAAAAGGATATTATTTATTATTAGTACTATTGTTAAGTATCACAGTATCTTGTGAGGATAACGAGGATGGTATTGATACGATTAAGGGGTTAGATTTTAACATTGCAACCCTTAATTCAAAAGGAAACAAAGTAGGCGTTTTACCAGTATCAGCTTACGGAAATGGAAGTATTGTATATACGGTAGATTTTGGAGCTGTTGCAGAAGATGACACAGATGAATTCCGTACAAGCGGACCTTTAGTAACGTATGACTATCCAGAAGAAACGGCAACGTATACGATTACTGTAACTGGTTCTTTAGACGGTGTTTCAGATGTTTCGATAACAAAAGAACATACTGTAACCTATTCAGTTGTTGTAGCTCCACCAGTAGGAGGAGGAAATCCTTTATTAGGGGTATGGAAATTTGCACCAGAAGCAGGGGCATTTGGTGTTGGTCCAGAAAAAGAGAATGTGTCTTGGTTTTCTAGTGGAATTGCAGATGTAACTGATAGAGCTTGTATATTTGATGATGAATATGTTTTTAATGCAGATGGTACTTTTCAAAATGTTGTCGGAACAGAAACATTTGTAGAAAAATGGCAAGGAGTAGCGGCAGATGCGTGTGGAACGCCAGTATTTCCTCATGATGGAACTGCAACAGCAACCTATACTTATGATGAAACAGCGGGTACAATTAAGATTGAAGGTAAAGGTGCTTATTTAGGTTTGCCTAAAGTCGTTAATTTAGCAGAATTAACAGCTCCAGCAGATGCACCAGATGAGATTACTTATATAGCAGTTTTAAACGGTGATGTTTTAGATATTGATATCGAAGTTGGAGGCGGCGGTTTCTGGTCATATAAATTAGTAAGAGAGCCAGCACCAAGCATAGTTGGAACATGGAAATTTGCACCAGAAGCAGGGGCATTTGGTGTTGGTCCAGAAAAAGAGAATGTTTCTTGGTTTTCTAGTGGAATTGCAGATGTAACTGATAGAGCTTGTATATTTGATGATGAATATGTCTTTAATGCAGACGGTACTTTTCAAAATGTTGTCGGAACAGAAACATTTGTAGAAAAATGGCAAGGAGTAGCGGCAGATGCATGTGGAACGCCAGTATTTCCTCATGATGGAACTGCGACAGCAACCTATACTTATGATGAAACAGCGGGTACAATTAAGATTGAAGGTAAAGGTGCTTATTTAGGTTTGCCTAAAGTCGTTAATTTAGCAGAATTATCAGCTCCAGCAGATGCACCAGATGAGATTACTTATATAGCAGTTTTAAACGGTGATGTTTTAGATATTGATATCGAAGTTGGAGGCGGCGGTTTCTGGTCATATAAATTAGTAAGAGAGTAAATTAATAGTACCTTAAAAAAGGTATCTAACTTTTATATTAAAAACCAGAAGATGTTACATCTTCTGGTTTTTTTCTTTCCAAAACATTCCTTCTTGTTATAGATATCCCATTAACCATTCTAGCAATCCCTGCTACACGATTCCGTAAAACCCAGATGACATCCTTAAATTATAAAAGGAGTGTCCTTTTTTTCTTGTATCGGAAAAAATATTCATACTTTTTTAAAAAAAAGTTTGTCCTACTTATTTACAGTGTTTTAAATTTTGCTTAAATACGCTCCTTTTTTTACCTTGAAAAATAATTCATTTTAAACTTTGTCTAGAAAGTCCAGTATTCGTAAAAATCCGTAGCTACTTTTATTTGATCTTCTTGCTTGATTCCTTTTCTAAATGGCAGTCTTCTCTTGATAGATCCATACAGGTGGGTGTTCTGATTTTTCTTATTACCGTTTCTCAGCAACCAGAATAATAGCTCACTAAAAGAGCGCGCTGTATTGATACCCTTAAAATTTAGAACATGATATTGAATTATAAGATTGCCTGTTTTTTTGATCAATAGTTTTTTCCGTTTTAATTTATTTCATGTGGTAAGGACATTATTATAAAGAGGGTACGTTAACAGAAATTACATTTTTTTGAGATCTAGTGAGACGCTATGAAATGCTTCTAAAAATCCTTTAAACCCTTGTGTTGATTGTGGCAGCTGAATACAACAATTTGTGAATTTAAAATAAACCACCCATTCAGTAGTTGAATAGAGCACAACATTGATACAACATTTTTTTTAAACCACCCTATTACCTCTTTGTGTGAGGTGCTGTGAACCTATTGTTAGCTTGGGATTCTTGTTTTTTTTAATTGGTGTATGTTTTTTGTAGTGGTTTTATATCTTTTTTAATTTAATAAAATGAATAGATTTACCTTAACAATAACTATCATATTTTAGATTCCAACGTATTCCGTTTAAGAGTCTATATTATTATCAATTTAACTAATTCAATTATGAAAAAAAGTTTTTTAAGGCTAGCCCTTCTATTATTTACAATGCATCTTTTTGCTCAAGCAGATAAAGTTTCTGTAGTAAGTGATGCTCAAGGAATGAGGTTGGAGGTAAAAGGAAAACCTTTTATGGTCAATGGAATGAATTGGGATTATGTTCCAATTGGAACAAATTATGCTTATAGTTTGTGGAAGCAATCAGATGAATTGATTAAAGCAGCTTTAGATGCCGAAATGGGGCTTCTAAAGAACATGGGGGTCAATACGATTCGTGTTTATACAGGAATGCAACCAAAATGGATTACGTATGTTTATGAAACATACGGTATCTATACCATGTTAAATCATACTTTCGGTAGATATGGTTTGACTATAAATGGTGTTTGGACACCTGTAACTGACTACAGTGAAGAAAAGACAAAAAGCTTATTACTTTCTGAGATAACAACAATGGTAAACGAGTATAACAATACGCCAGGGTTATTATTATATTTATTAGGAAATGAAAATAATTACGGTCTTTTTTGGGCAGGAGCTGAAACAGAAGATTTTCCAGAAGAAGAAGAAAAGAGAAAGTTTATTGGTGAAACCCGTGGGAGACCGATGTATAAGTTAATGAACGAGGCGGCTCTTAAAATGAAATCTATCGATAGTAACTTACCAGTTGCGATTTGTAATGGAGATTTATTATTTGCTGAAATCGTTGCTGAAGAATGTAAAGATGTTGATATCTATGGAACAAATATGTATCGTGGAAAATCATTTACAGATGCTTTTGAGAGAGTAAAAAAAGAATTAAACATGCCCATTTTATTTACCGAGTTTGGAGCAGATGCATTCAATGCTGTTAGCAACCAAGAAGACCAAAAAATGCAATCATTTTTTATGGTCGAAAACTGGAAAGAGATCTATCAAAATGCTGCAGGTTTAGGGAAATCAGAAAATGCAATCGGAGGTTTTACATTTCAATTTTCAGACGGATGGTGGAAATATGGCCAGACAAAAAACTTAGAGGTTCATGATAACAATGCCTCTTGGTCTAATGGAGGGTACTATCTTGATATAGAAGGAAGCAATAATAACATGAATGAAGAGTGGTTTGGTATTTGTGCAAAAGGACCAACCAACTCAAAAGGATTGTATACTTTATATCCAAGAGCAGCTTATTATTCTTTAAAAGAAGCACATCGCATCAATCCTTTAGGAAAAGGAATTACTGCCGAGGCAGTTGCTGATCATTTTTCTAAGATTAGTTTAATGGAAGGTGTTTTAAAAGCACGAGGAGACAAAGCAGCCTTAGGTGGAAGTGAAAAAATTAAATTAAGTAATTTACGTGCAGAGTTTTCAACATTTAACACAGGAGGTAGTTTATTGACAACTCCTGATACGGCAGACCCAAATGGAGGTGCTTTTCCAAATCAATTAGGATTTGATCACATGGAGTCTTATTACATTGGTGTAGAAGGAAATCCAGCTCCAAATATGAGAGCGAATGTAAACTTCAATATTTTAGGGAATGTTGCTGCAAATCCGATCGATGAAATCTTTTACGAAAATAGAGGAAGACCAGTAACTTTAAATTCAGACAATGGGAATGTTACCTTAAACGATGTAAATCGATTGAATGTATACAATGCAGAATTTGAATGGTCTGCCAAAGATTTTGATCTGAGAGGTTTTTATAGAACAGGTCATTATCATTGGGCATACGAAGGAGATTTCTTCAATTTATATAGAGAAGCAAATTACGGGCCAAATTTAGATATTTATGGTGGTGAAATTTTAGGAATAGAAGTAGATGGTAAAGGCGCTTTAAAAGGCTTAAAAGCTGCTTTTGGACCACAACTTTGGTGGGGAGCAAACCCAACTGTCTTACTGAAATACAGTAGAAAAATTGGTGATTGGGGCGTAACAGGAATTTACCACAGAGATTTAGAAACAGACATCAATGTTGACCCTTTAACAGGTCGTAGAGTTTTAGATGCGAATCAATTGCGTAGTGGTATTATTCCAGCATTTCCAACGGAAAGATTTGCGCTTGCATTAGAAAAAAACTTTGGAAAATTTAAAATTGACCTTGGCGCTATTTGGGCAGGTAGTCCTTTAAACGGGAGTTCTTACCAAGAGGCTAGAGGAACCTCTGGGAACTATATTATCTATAATGACAAAATTAACTCAAAAGACAATTGGGGTGGTAAAGCGAAAGTTACATACCAAAATGGACTTTTTAATTGGTATGCTCAAGGGGGCTATATGGGCTTGGTCGCGAGTAGCGGTTCAGATCAAACACAGACTTTTGCAGGTTGGAAATTAAAAGACAACGGAAGTGGAAATCAAGTAAACGTTTTAACGGGTGCTACTTTTACCGCTGGAAATATACAAATCGCACCTAATTTCTTGTATCAAAAACCATTGATTGCAGCAATGCCAAACGATGTAACAGGTGCAGGAAGATTAAGAAATGTGATCGATGATCCGTTTGCAGTGAGAGGAAATAGAGAGACGATGGGAGCAGAATGGTTGTTTACTTATGACCCAACCCCAGGAACTTGGATGTATGAATGGGACAATGATAGCGCAGAAGATGCGAAGTTTGCTATGAATTTAGGTTTTGTTTATCGTCATTTACCTACAACCCAAGATGCACACATCGGATTTTTAGCAAATCGTCAATTTTTTGCATTTCCAAATGCGGCTCCAGCAGAAGATTTATGGGAAGTTAGCTCTAGAGTAGTTTCTAAAGTGAGTCCAGAATTTGGATTTATAGGGAACTTCTTCTATGGAAATGGTCAAGCAAATGGTGACAATGCCAGGTTGATAAAACGTTTTGGTGGAGATGTAAGAATGATTATCAACAACCTAAAAGTAACCGCACAAGCAAAATTTAACGATTGGGGGCCTTTTGATTATCATAGAGATTTTAACTTGACATATCCAGCACAATTAATGTTAGATGTATCTACTACTTTAGGAAAGCCAGGATGGTTTGTGTTACCAAGCACTAAAGTGGGTATTCGCGGAACGTGGAGATCTCTTGATGAAAACTCTCCAAGATTTAGTCCGAATAACGCGATAGAATTTGCGACAGCACCAACCATAAGTCCGGTAGGGTTTCCGAATGGTTCAGAATGGGAAATTAGAACTTACATTCATATCAACATTGGTAAATAATATAAAAAAAGATAAGATGAAAACAACAAAATATAAATACATAAAAGCCACACTTTTACTCCTGTTGGCGCTCAGTATTACTAGTTGCGAAAGAGAGCTTTCAGACAAAGCTGAATTTGCTACTTATGGAACAACTGGTAATATCTTTATAGATGCTCCAGTAGGTCTTACCGATCAATTTTTTGTTTCTTTTGATCCCGCTGGAGGAGCAAATACCGAAGGTTTTGGAACCGACGAGAGCGTTACCTATCAAGGTGCGAGTGCTATCCGTATAGATGTACCCGCTGGAGACGATTTTAACGGTGGATTTATTGGCGGTATTTTTGTAGACCGTGGTACTGGAAGAAACTTAACGGGTTATGATGCGTTAACATTTTGGGCAAAAGGATCTACAACAGCTACAATTGGATTGGTTGGTTTTGGAACTGATTTTATTGAAGACAAATATGCAGTCGGTTTAGAAAATATAAAACTTTCTACCGATTGGAGAAAATATACGATTCCAATTCCAGATGCTTCTAAACTGATACAAGAAAAAGGAATGTTTATTTTTTCTGCTGGAGGAATTGGCGCTTTTCCTGAAATGGGATATACCTTTTGGATGGATGAATTGAAATTTGAAAAATTAGGAACCCTTGGTCAGCCCCAACCTGCTATGGCAAATAAGGAAGACAAAGTAGAAACTAAATTTTTAGGAGATCAATTCAGTATGGCTGATTATGGTTTGACGCAAACATTTAATTTGGCTTCTGGAATAAATCAAACAGTAACTGCCGCTCCCTCTTATTTTTCTTTTACCTCTTCTGATATTGAAGTTGCAAGAGTGAGTGATGCGGGTATTGTAAGTCTTGTGGGTTCAGGGGCAGCAAAAATAACAGCTTCTATTGCTGGGGTTGCAGTTGCTGGTTCCTTAACAATTAATGTTGCAGGAGCCTTTCCTGTTGCACCTACACCTTCATTAGCAGCAAGTAATGTGATTTCAATATTTAGTGATGCGTATACAGATGAAGCAGTAGATTTCTACAATGGTTTTTGGTTACCTTTTCAAACAACTTTAGGGGGAGAAACGACGATAGATGGACAAAGCGTGCTTAACTATACGAACTTCAATTTTGTGGGTACTCAATTGACCACACCTATAGATATTTCGGAAATGACCCATCTTAGTATTGATATATTAATGCCTGAGGTCTTGCCAACTGATATTGATATGCTTGTTCAATTAAAGAGTGATAATACTGATCCGAACACTTTCCAACAACAACGTATTGGTGGTCAAACATACGCATGGGATCCCCGAACAGGAGATGTCAATGATACGGAAAGCAATGCAACCTTTGAAACAGGAGGTGTATGGAAAACTATAAAAATTCCTATTAGGCCTACATCAGAAACTGGTTTGGATAAGACAACAGTCAATCTTATTATTATCGAAAATATAAAAAATTCTAATGTGACTGAATTTCATATCGATAATTTATATTTCTATAAAGAATAATAAAGAAAAATATTAAAACAAGAAAAATGGATAAAAAAAATAAAAAGAGCATGCGTATGACAACAATTTTGTTGAAAACGTTCAGCTTAGTAGGTCTTCTTATAGCTTTTAGTTGTACTCCAGACGAAACACAAGTTGTTACAGAATTTCAAGACCTTGTGTTTTACGATGAATTTGATACAGATGGTTTGATAAACCCAGATATATGGGGTTTGAGTGATGGTACTGGTACAGATGGATGGGGTAATAATGAATTACAATATTATACAGATCGTACAGAAAATGCTTCTGTAAGAAAAGGAATTCTAACCATTAAAGCGGTCGAAGAAGACTTTAGTGGTGCTGCTTATACATCTGCACGTCTTTCTACCAAAGGTTTGAAAGAGCAAAAATACGGACGTTTTGAGGCACGTATAAAGCTACCTACTGGACAAGGTATTTGGCCAGCATTTTGGCTTTTAGGCGCTAATAATGGAGATGGAACCAATGGTACAGAAATATGGCCAAATTCTGGTGAAATAGACATTATGGAATACCGTGGACAAGCTCCAACCATTATTCATGGAAGTCTTCATGGTCCTGGATATTCTGCTGCAAATCCGATTACTAAAAGCTATGCTTTGGAAAATGATCGCTTTGATAATGACTTCCATATTTTTGGAATAGAATGGACAGCATCCTACATCAATTATTATGTAGATGATGTTCTATACAATCAAATTACACGTGAGCAAGTCGAAGAAAAAGGAGTTTGGGTTTTTGACCAGCCTTTCTTTATTATGATTAACCTCGCAGTAGGGGGGGATTTTGTTGGTGCGCCAAATAATGAAACTGTTTTTCCACAAACGATGCTTGTAGATTACGTGAAAGTCTATAAAAAATAAACACTAAACATTAAAATTATGAAATCATTTTTTAAAAACATAAAGTTGATTGCCATTTTCCTTTTAACGCTATCCTTTGGAGGATGTTTAGAAGAGGATATTGTATTGCCAACAATTAGTTCAGGGTTTACCTATACATTAAACCAAGCTACAGGTACAGTACAATTTACCAATACTTCAAAAGGGGCAACTTCTTTTGAGTGGAATTTTGGAGACGGAGCAGCAGCAATACCTGCTACGGATACTGCAGCAGCAGTTCCAGCACAACTTTCAATTTCTACAGATATAAACCCTATTAACACCTATCTTCCTGGGACGTATACCGTTACATTAAAAGTATCAAATTCAGCAGGAGTTGTAGCTTACTTTGAGGCTGTTATTGTTGTTGGTCCTATTCAGGTTGGTCCTGATACGACAATACCAGTAATTACCCTAACGGGACTGGCAATTATTGAGATTGATATCAATGAGAGCTATACAGATCAAGGGGCAACTGCTACTGACGCAGTAGATGGTGATATTTCTGAAAACATTGTGGTTGGAGGAGATACTGTAGATACAACAACTGCAGGCACGTATGTAATTACATACAATGTCTCTGATGCAGCAGACAATGCAGCTGTTGAAGTAACAAGAACGGTAAACGTAAATGCTATTGTTGTTGAACTTTGTACTACAGACGCAGCACAAACATTAACGGCTGTGAATTTCCATTTAACTTTTCAAACAGATCCGGGTACTATAGCAGTAAAGAATTCAGGTAATTTTAAATTCTTTCAAGATAATGTAACGTATGAGTATGATGATAACCCAAAAGTTTCTGCGGGAAACAATTCATGTAAAGTAGCAAAGGTTACCAACAGCAATGTTGCTGCTTGGGATAATTTGCAATTTGATTTTGCAGATAAATTAATTTTTACGGATGGATCAAATTTCACGATCAAAGTGTACTCGCCACAGTCTGGTTATAAAGTAACACTTAAATTAGAGGATAAAGCGAACTCAGGAATTTTTAGAGAAGTAGCTTCTGGAGCAACCACAAAAACAGATGAATGGGAAGAGTTAACAATTTCATTTAACGCTGCGGATAGTGGTAAATATGATAAAATAGTATTCTTTTTTGATTTAGAAACTACAAACGGAAACACCTATTATTTTGATGATTTAAAATTGAATCTAGGAACCGGCGGTGGCGGTGGCGGAACAGGTACTTCTAATACGATTGGTGGTGGTGATGGATGTGATGACACAACCACATGTCCTGATCCTCCATTAGATGAGTTATTATATAACGGAAATTTTGAAGCATGTGACTGTGACTGGCAATTACTTAATATTAATGGAGGTACAGTATCAATCTCAGAAACGATCAATAACGGTGGCTCTAGATCTGCTCAAATTCAATCTGCCCCTGGAAGAAATCCAGGAATAAAACAAGAAAGACTTGGTGTTGGTATCATTCAACCAAATACTACTTATGTCGTTACTTTTGATATCAAAGCATCAGGAGCTTTTGGAGAAGGTGGTGTTTTCAAGGCATTTGTTTTTTCTGAAGGAGAAAACGGTGGAAATGTAGGTGCAACATTGCATCCTCTTACTGAGAATACAGCTAGTATTTCTTCAACATCTTGGGAGTCTAAATCCTACACTTTTACAACTCCAGTGAACGCAAATCAAGTAGCAGGAGGAGTTTCATTTTTAGCGGAATTGGTAAACAGTACTGCTTCAGTGAATATCGATAATGTAGTAATTAGTGCTCCTCCAATGATTATAATTGATTCTAGACCCAATAATTAGGGTTTTATAATATTATATAGCTTGGGTAGGCAAACAGCTTACTCAAGCTATTTATTAATAAAGACCTCTTAAAAATAAATGTAGCGGCTTTGTTAAGAGTGTTTTTTTAGAGGTCTTGAATTTGTAGAGACTTCTAAAATGATAAAAAAAAAAGTGAGTTTCTTCTTACCAAGAAGATCAAAAAAGTAACCAAACCGAATATGTAAAAAGTATTCAACCAAATTTAAATAACGAACCTCTTTAAAACAATTGTAAGGAGTTCATAGAAGGCTAATTTTAATGACAGAAAAGACTATTTTTTTAGGAAAAAACAAGGCAGATTTTCAAACGCAAGAAGTTACGGGTGAAATGATCAATTTTGAGAATGAAATCTATTACAAAATTGAGAATAGTAATGAAATGAGACCTTTCTTTATGAGTATTGTCTCCGACTCTAACCACTGGATGTTTATTTCTAGTAACGGAGGGCTGACTGCGGGTAGAAAGAATAGTGAATACTCTCTTTTTCCTTACTATACAGACGATAAAATAACAGAGTCTGCAGATATCACGGGTAGTAAATCTATTTTTCAGGTTTTAAAAAATGGAAATACTTACTTATGGGAACCTTTTTCTCAAAGACAAATTGGTTTGTATCAAGTGAAACAAAATTTATACAAGAACAGTTTTGGTAACAAAGTTATTTTTGAAGAAATTAATGAAGACTTAGGTATCACATTTAGATATCAATGGAGTTCCTCTGATGTTTTTGGCTTCGTAAAAAAATCAACCTTAATTAATACTTCTTCAGAAAATGTACAAGTTACATTTTTAGATGGTTTACAAAATATTATCCCTTCAGACGTTGAAACCGATTTACAAAATTCGAGAAGTAATTTAGTAGACGCGTACAAAAAGAGTGAATTACAAACAAAATCGGGTTTAGGTATTTATGCCTTAAGCGCTATTATTGTAGATAAAGCAGAGCCAAGTGAAGCTTTAAAGGCAAACATCGTTTGGTCTTTAGGTTTTGAAAACCCAACTTATTTATTATCATCACTACAATTAGATAACTTTAGAAAAGGAAAAGCGCTTCATCAAGAAATTGATGTGAAGGCAGAAAAAGGTGCTTATTTTATTAGTGCTGATTTAAATTTAGCAGCAAACGAAACCAAAGAGTGGCATTTTATTGCGAATGTCAATCAAACAATAGGAGATATTCAAAGAATTTCGAAAGCAATTACGGGTAATGAAAATTTATCGAAAGAAATTCAAGAGGATATTGAATTAGGAACAAAAAACTTAATTGCCTTAACAGGAGCTGCTGATGGTGTTCAGGTTACAAACGATTCCTTAATTAGTACCAGACACTTTGCAAACACGCTTTTCAATTTAATGAGAGGTGGAACTTTTGATGATGATTATAAGATTGAAAAAGAAGATTTTATAAAATACATCGGAAAGGCAAATAAAAAAGTTATCAAGAAAAAAGAGGCGTTGTTAAATGATTTGCCAGACATCTTTAAGCTAAATACAATTCTTGAAATTGCAGAGAAAGATGAAGATCAAAACTTTAAAAGACTTTGTTTCGAATACTTACCACTAAAGTTTAGTAGAAGACATGGAGATCCAAGTAGACCTTGGAACAAGTTTTCTATCAATACAAAAAATGAAATAGATGGTTCTAAAATCTTAGATTATGAAGGAAACTGGCGTGATATTTTCCAGAATTGGGAAACACTAGCACATTCCTATCCTGCTTTTATTGAAAACATGATTCATAAGTTTTTGAACGCAACAACTTTTGATGGTTACAATCCTTACAGAGTTACAAAAGATGGTTTTGATTGGGAAATTATTGAAGAAAATGATCCTTGGTCATACATTGGCTATTGGGGAGATCATCAAATAATTTACTTATTAAAATTCTTAGAATTTATAGAAAATCATTATCCAAATCAATTGGAAAAAAGATTTTCTGAAGACATTTTTGTGTATGCAAATGTGCCTTACAAAATAAAAGATTATAAGAGCATACTTGAAAACCCTAAAGATACGATTGAATTTGACCATGATTTAGATGCAAAAATTCATCAAAAGAAAGAAGAATTAGGAGCTGATGGTGCTTTGTTAAGAGATGAAAATTTCTTTATATATAAAGTAAACTTAATAGAAAAATTATTGGCAACTGTGCTCGCTAAAGTATCCAACTTTATTCCTGAAGGTGGTATTTGGATGAATACGCAGCGTCCGGAATGGAATGATGCGAATAATGCGCTAGTTGGGAACGGTGTTTCTATGGTTACACTTAACTATTTAAACCGTTTTATAAAATTCTTTGAAAAAGTAGTTTTAAAATCGGCAACAGAAGAAGTGGAAATTTCTGCAGAATTGGCAACATTCTTTACGGAAGTAGTAGCCACTTTCAACCAAAATAAAAAGATTCTATCTGGGAGTGTTTCAGATTCAGAAAGAAAAACGGTTTTAGATGGTTTGGGTGAGGCAGCAAGTGTCTATAGAACTCAGATTTATGAAAATGGATTTTCTAGTGATCGAAGTAAGGTTACAAAATCAGCGTTGTTAGCCTTTTTTACCATTACAAAACAATATCTAGAACATACAATTAAAGCAAATAAACGTTCAGATAATTTATACCATTCGTATAATTTAATGACCATAGAAAATGATACTGAAGTATCTGTTTCCTATTTGCCTGAAATGCTAGAGGGACAAGTAGCTGTTTTAAGTGCAGAATACTTATCGTCTAAAGAAGTTTTAGCTGTTTTAGACGCAATGAAGGCAAGTGCATTGTTTAGAAAAGATCAGTACAGTTATATTTTATATCCCAACAAAGAATTAGCACGTTTTGATGAGAAAAATGTGATTTCTAAAACTTCCGTAGCAAATTCTAAATTATTATCACAGCTTGTTAGTGATGGAAATACTCAAATCATCAATCAAGATGTTACTGGGAAATATCATTTCAATGCCAATTTTAATAATTCAAATAGATTAAAAGAAGCTTTTGCAGAACTACCAGAAGCTTATGAAGATTTATTAGAGAAAGAAGCACAATTGTTGTTAACTATTTTTGAAGAAGTTTTTAATCACAAAGCATTTACAGGACGTTCAGGTACTTTCTTTGGTTATGAAGGTTTAGGCTCTATTTATTGGCACATGCTTTCAAAACTATTATTATCTGTTCAAGAAAACTGTTTAATAGCCGTAAAAAACAATGAAGATCAAGCATTGATCGGTCGACTTTTTGACCATTATTATGAAATTCAAGCAGGTGTTGGAGTACATAAGTCCCCCCAATTATATGGAGCATTTCCAACGGATCCTTATTCTCATACACCAGGAGGAAAAGGAGCACAGCAACCAGGTATGACAGGTCAGGTGAAAGAAGATGTGTTGAGCAGAATCGGAGAGCTTGGTGTTTTTGTAAAAGAGGGAAAACTTAATTTTAGTCCAAAACTATTAAGAGAAAATGAGTTTATTACCACTCCTCAAACTTTTAAGTATACCGCAATAAGCAAAGAAGAAAAAACAATTAATTTGAAAGAAGGTTCGCTTTGTTTTACCTATTGTCAAATACCAATTATATATAGCTTGTCAGAAAAAGAGGGTATTGAAGTTGTTTTTAACGATGCTTCAAAAACAATTTTTAACAGTCTGTCACTAGATGTAAAAACGAGTACAAAAGTATTCAGTAGGTCCAATGAAATTAACCATATAGAAGTATCCATTAGTAAATAGTTTTAATGAAAAGGCGCAATTTAATTTACTTGATTTGTTTTTTTTTGTTGACAGTTATGATCTTGATTTATAAAATGAAAGAAAATAAACAAAACGAAAAAGCAGTTATAACAGCAGCTCAAATTTTAGGGAATCCTGACTATTTGGCAATCTCTTATGGGGGGTATAGATTAAAATCAAGGGAAGATCATCAGCCTACCATTTCAGAACTAAAGGAAGATTTAAGGTTGTTGCACGCTATGGGAATTAGAATATTAAGAACCTATAATGTGCAACCAAACTTACCGCATGCATCCAATGTTTTAGAAGCAATTCATCAGCTTAAAAAAGAAGGCCCTACTTTCGAAATGTATGTAATGTTGGGTGCTTGGATAGACTGTTTGAATGCTTGGACGGATAAAGTGCCTAATCATGATATTGAGAGTCAACAAAACGAAGGCGAAATTGCAAGAGCTGTAGCGTTGGCAAATCAATATCCAGACATTGTAAAGGTAATTGCAGTTGGTAATGAAGCCATGGTAAAATGGGCAACAAGTTATTATGTGCAGCCAAATGTTATCTTAAAATGGGTAAATCATTTACAAGATTTAAAGAAAAATGGAGAGCTTTCTAAAGACCTTTGGATTACAAGTTCAGATGATTTTTCTTCTTGGGGTGGAGGAGATGCTGAATACCATACAGAAGACTTAGAAAAATTGATAAAAGCGGTAGATTATATTTCTATGCATACGTATGCATATCATAATTCACATTATAACCCTGCATTTTGGAAAACGCCATATCATTTAAGAAACCTTTCAGATCAAGAAAAAATTGATGCTTCTATGACAAGAGCCTTTAATTTTGCAAAAAACCAGTATAAAGGTGTTTTAAATTATATGAAAAGTTTAAACGTTAATAAGCCGATTCATATTGGAGAAACAGGTTGGGCAACAACTTCTAGCGGACATTATGGTGCAAATGGCTCTGGAGCAACAGATGAATATAAGCAAGGTTTATATTATAAAAAACTTCGAAAATGGACAAATAAACAAGGAATTTCTTGTTTCTATTTTGAAGCTTTTGATGAACAATGGAAAGATGCCAATAATTCTAATGGTTCAGAAAATCATTTTGGATTGATAAACCTAAACGGAGAAGCAAAATATGCTCTTTGGAATTTGGTTGATAAAGGAGTTTTTAAAGGTTTAAAAAGAAACGAAAAACCGATAACCAAGACTTTTAATGGCAATAAAGAAAGATTAATGAAAACTGTTTCAATTCCGAATACAGATTATCCAAGATAAATAGATTTCTTATGAAAATAATAAAATACATTTTTAACGTATCACTTTTTTTAATGATGATGAATTGTAATCAAAAAGAAAATCAATTAGTTGTAGATGTTTTTGAAACTTCCGAAAGCGGAAATAAATTAACCAAAGTTTCAAATTTTACTTCAACAGAAAATGCATCAATTATAAAATTAGACACTTCAAAAATCTTTCAAACCATTACTGGGTTTGGAGGCGCTTTTACAGAGTCTTCAGCATATTTACTAAATCGATTAAGTAAAAAAAATAGAGATTTAATTATAGAAGCATATTTTGGTGATGGAGAAAAACAAGCAAATTATTCTTTAACAAGAACGCACATGAATTCGTGTGATTTTTCTTTGTCACAATATTCTTATTCTCCTGTTATAGATGATATGGAATTGGAACACTTTACCATAAAAGAGGATATGGATGATTTAATTCCGATGATAAAAGATGCCATGAAAACATCAGAAGATGGTTTTAAAATCTTTGCTTCTCCCTGGACAGCCGCTCCTTGGATGAAGGATAATAAAAAATGGGTTGGAGGAAAATTGTTACCAAAATACTACGATACTTGGGCGTTATTCTTTTCTAAATATGTAGATGCCTACAAAGAAGAAGGAATTGATATTTGGGGATTTACGGTAGAAAATGAACCGCATGGAAATGGTAATAATTGGGAAAGCATGCATTATTCACCTGAGGAAATGACGGACTTTGTGCAACATCATCTAGGTCCAAAATTAGAAGCTGACGGTCATGGAGATAAAATTATTCTAGGATATGACCAGAATAGAGCCGGCATCAAAGAATGGGTAGATGTGATGTTTAAAGATGAAGCTTCCTCAAAATATTATGACGGAACAGCAATTCATTGGTATGAAAGTACCTATGAAGTTTTTCCAGAAACGCTGCAATATGCTCATAAAAAAGCGCCAAACAAATACTTAATTGAAACGGAAGGATGTATCGATTCTCAAGTACCAGAATGGAAAAATGATGCCTGGTATTGGGCAAAGGAATCCACAGATTGGGGTTATGATTGGAGAGCACCAGAAAAAAAATATTTACATCCAAAATATGCACCAGTTAATAGATATGCAAGAGATATAATTGGCTGTCTAAACAATTGGGTAGATGGTTGGGTAGATTGGAATATGGTTTTAGACAGACAAGGAGGACCAAATTGGTTTAAGAATTGGTGTGTCGCTCCAGTGATTGTAGATCCAGAAAAAGATGAAGTTTATTTTACGCCTCTTTTTTATACAATGGCTCATTTTAGTAAATACATTAGACCAAAAGCACAAGTAATTGGTCTAGAAAACTCAGACAAAGAATTACAAGTGACAGCAGCAGAAAACCCAGACGGTTCCATAGCTGTCGTGGTTTTTAATGAAGGGAAAACAAAAAAGAATTTTAAATTACAAATAGGAGGAAAAGAAACATTTATAAATATTGATGCACAAGCAATACAAACAATTGTTATTCCAGGCAGTTAAATCTGTAAAATAGAAACCAATAAAATTATTAATCAAACTAATTAAACCCAATAATATGTCTAAAGTAATAGAAAAAGTTCCGTTTGGCCAAAAGGTTGCCTTCGGTATAGGAATGCTTGCGAATCAAATGTTTCCTGCTGTATTAGGTATATTTATGGTCGTTTTAGTTCAAGATTTAGGCTTTCCGGGTTGGATGTGGGGAGTCATTTATTTCTTCCCAAGACTTTTTGATAGTTTTACGGATCCTATTATGGGATATATCTCGGATAATACCAAATCAAGATGGGGAAGACGACGCCCTTATGTGATTCTTGGGGGGATTATAACGGGTACTGCATTTATTATTATGTGGCAACTTTATAAAGGGGCTGGAGTTGATTATAATTTCACCTACTTTATGATTTGGTCATTTATATTTTACTTAGGGATTACCATTTTTAGCGTTCCATACGTTGCGATGGGCTATGAGATGAGTAATGATTTTCATGAACGTACTAATATTATGGCAACTGCTCAATGGATTGGGCAATGGGCCTGGGTTATTGCGCCTTGGTTTTGGGTGATTATGTATGATCCCACTTGGTTTGAATCTGCGGAAGTTGCAACGAGGACACTTGCTGTTTGGGTAGGTGTAATTTGTGCTATTTGTGCGATTGTACCAGGTATCTTTATTAAAAGTAAATCAACTTTAAACGAAGATTATTCTCCTCTCAATTTAAAAAACATAGGAAATAGTCTGAAAGAAATTGGTGCAGGTTTTGTAAGTGCTTTTAAAATAAAACCATTTAGAAAACTATGTATTGCTACTTTCTTAGTGTACAATGCTTTTATGACGATTGCCTCTTTTTCATTCTTTATCATTGTATACCATCTTTTTGACGGTGATGCTGGTGCTTCAGGTATATGGCCAACACTTTTTGGATGTTTAGGAGCTCTTGGAACTACCTTTTTTGTAATTCCTATTGTAGCTAAGTTGTCTAAAGTGTTGGGGAAAAAGAAGGCCTTTTTGATTTCGCAAGCAATTTCGGTTGTAGGCTATTTGATGCTCTGGTTTTTATTTATTCCAGGCAAGCCTTATCTATTCATTTTTGCACTTCCTTTTTTCTCATTTGGTATCGGAAGTCTATTTTTATTAATGATGTCTATGACGGCTGATGTTATTGATATAGATGAGCTTAATACTGGTCTAAGAAGAGAAGGTACCTTTGGAGCTATCTATTGGTTGATGGTGAAATTTGGTTTTGCAATTGCAGGTGGATTGAGTGGTGTCATTATGAGTTCGGTAGGTTTTGATTCAGGGCAAACTGTACAACCTGAAGGCGCTGTTGATGGGTTGCGACTCGCTTTCTCAGGAATCCCTATAATAGGAACACTTATTGCAATGTATGTAATGCGTAATTATAGTGTTACTGAAGAAAGTGCTGTTGGGATTCGAACAAAACTTGATGAACGTAAAACTGAAAATAATTCAATAGCAACAGCTTCATCGTATGGTTCTGGAAATCTAATCGCGCTAAATGACAATTTAAATTTAGAAAATTATTCAGAAATTGATTTTAGCAATAAAGATGCTACACAAATAAAAGAACTATTTACAAAACGTTTGCAAAGTGGTATCCACGGATTGTGCTTTAGTCCTTATTTAGAAGGTCAAGATGCGGGCGATATTTTATTTGAGGAACAAATTCGTCGTCGTATGGATGTGATATCACCAAATATCAAATGGGTTCGAACGTTTTCGTGTACTGATGGCAATGAACTGATACCACAGACGGCGAATACTAAGGGCAAAAAAGCGATCGTAGGTGCTTGGATTAGTGACGATAAATTGCGAAATGAAAAGGAAATAGAATGGCTAATAGAACTTGCGAAAGCTGGTTTTGTAGATATTGCAGCTGTTGGGAATGAGGTGTTATTACGTGGAGATATTACAGAGGAGGAATTATTAAATTACATCCATAGGGTTAAAGAAGCATTATCAGGTTTAGATATACCTGTAGGTTATGTAGATACTTATTACGAATATTACAAACGTCCCAATTTAGTGGAAGCTTCAGATGTTATTTTGGTTAACTGCTATCCATTTTGGGAAGGTTCTGCAATAGAAAATGCATTAACTCATTTAAGACAAATGTATGCAATTACAAAAAGTGTTGCAAAAGGGAAGCAAGTAATTATAGCAGAAACAGGCTGGCCAAGTCAAGGTGAAATGATAAAAGATGCAGCACCAAGCAAATTAAATGCAACGAAATATTTTATTCAAACTCAAGAATGGGTAATGAAAGAAGGGATCGCAATGTTCCATTTCTCATCGTTTGATGAATCTTGGAAAGTTCGTATAGAAGGAAAACTGGGTGCATGCTGGGGTATTTGGGATAAGAATGAACACTTAAAATACTAGCATTTAGATAAGTATTGAAGTTGTTAAAAAGTATATTTTTAATCGAAAATTGTTTTAGAATCTGTAATTCTAAAACAATTTTCACTTCCTAAAAATTTAGGATTTCCATGTTCTTCAGACCAAAAACCCTCTAGAATGTTTTTATTTAAGCATTTGTATACCACAACTCCCTTGTAGGTTTTGTTTTCTAAACCGATGTAATTAAAGTTGATGACAAGAATATTATTTTTAAAAAAACCAGTGCCATGTTGCTCTTGAGTCTTATCGATGCTCCATTTAGCAATAATTCTATAATTTTTATCTAAAGATAAAGAAAGTTCTCCCTTATAAAAGTTCTCTTCAGCTTCTTGATTGTTACCAATAATAGAATAATTGCCTGCTAAATCTTGTACGTTCATTACGCTAAAAAATTATATTTGGTAAAGATATAAGACTTTAGTGATTTACTGTTTTTTTTAGTATTTTTAAACAGCAGTTTAATTGCTATTTAGATAAAACAGTTTCCAATTTCAAATAAAAGAATTTATATAATTATCTTTGTATGTATTAAACAATATTAGCATACAAAAAAGATATATTTAAATAGCACTCCCCGATGTTTAGAAAATTACTTTTTGTCTTTTTTTTATCCACTGCAACAACTATTTGTGGACAGTTTTCTAATATACAAGGAACGCCATTTGTTAAACATTTTACAGAGGAAGACACAAATAGTGACTTAACAATTTTTGATATTTCTCAAAATGTTAATGGTCTCATGTATTTTGCGACATCAAGTGGGTTAATCGAATTTGATGGAGTTCGCTGGAAAAATTATAAACTGGGAATAGAATCTGACTTACGTTCTGTTTTATATAAAGATGATCAACATATATATACTTCTGGCCATGGTGGTTTTGGTTACTGGCATAAAAATGACAAAGGACTTTTAGAGTATACGAGTTTATTTTTTAAGCCACCTACAAAACAAGCTCCATTATTACCCACTTTTTCAAGCATTAAAGAAATTGATAATAAAATTATTTTTCAAACATTTCAGCAAGTATTTATTTACGAACCGAGAACAAATAAGCTTGAAATTATTTATGCTAATAAAGGCTTTAATCTTCTTTTTTCTTCTAAAAAAAGGGCCTTCATCCAGGATACTGGAATTGGTCTTTTTGAGTTAAAAGGAAGTGAACTTGTATTATTAGAAGGTACAGATAAGCAAGATTTACATATAATAAATGTATTTGCAACAAATACGGATGAATTATTAATAGCAACTAGAAGAAAAGGCTTTTGGTCTTGGAAAGATAAACGACTTTCAAAAAAAGAATGGGATGTAAATGCTGTCATTAATGAGTATGTTGCGAATGATATTGTGGAATTTCAAAAAGATAAATTTATAATTGGCACCCTAAGAAATGGAATTTATGTAGTTTCTGCTCAAGGGAAAATCCTCATGAATCAATCAAAGAGTAATGGGCTTTTTGACAACACGATACGGAAGGTATTTGCAGATCTAAACGATAATATTTGGTTGGGAATGGAGAAATCATTGGTCTACCTAGAAACGAGTAGCAATACGAGTTGTTTAATAGATTATAAAGGAAATTTTGGAACCGTTTACACAAGTCACTTAAAAGATTCTTCGCTCTATTTAGGAACGAATCAAGGGCTTTTTATGAAAAATAGTAGTTTGCCCCATTCAAAACTAAATTTAATAAATAATAGTATTGGACAAATCTGGGAAATAGAAGAAATTAATAACCAAATTTTAGTGGGATCCCACGAAGGAGTTTCTGTTTTAGAAAATCAAAAGTTAAAATTATTATATAAGGAGGTAGGCGCTTGGGTCTTTAAAAAGCATCCTAAATTAAAGAATATCCTGTATGTAGGTTTTTACTCAGGAATTGCTGTATTCAAATTGATAAATGGAAATTGGGTCTTTGAAAAAAAATGGAGTAATTATGGAGAATCCTCCCGATTTATTGAGTTTGATAAATATGGAGATTTATGGGTTACACATCCAGCAAAGGGCTACTATCGTTTAAATTTATCTGATGATGGTATAAACCTTAAAGGTTTCGAGTTTTATGGCGTAAACAATAGTGCTGTAGATACGTACGCCTATCTGTGTAAGATTGATGATGATTTGGTCTTTTATAATCCAAAGGGTTATTTTAGTTTTGATCCTATTGACAATACTTTCGTTCCTAAAAAATATGCTTCACAATTATTTAAAAACATAAAAGGGATTAATAGTATCGTGCAAAAAGGAAATGTTTTTTGGTATTCTACTCCTAAATCATTGGGTTACATTGTTAGAGATAGATCTCGTTTTAATAATATACATAGTTCTTTTTATTCGATAAGAAATAAACATTTAAATGATTTCAATAAATTTGAAAAACTAAACGATTCTGTTTTTGGAATAGGAATTCATAACGGTATCGTTTTTCATACCATTAAAGATTTGGATTTTGATTCAAAAAATGAAATCCCATTGCTACGATCTTTGCAGTTTATCAGCAAAACAGATACGATATCAAAACCCATATATAAAAAGGAAATAGCGGATATTCCGAATGGTAATAATTTTTTAAGAGTAACAATAGCGAGTCCAAAAACACCTTTAGTAAGATCATCTCAAATTCAGTATAAATTAATTGGATTGAACGACGAATGGTCTAATTGGGAATTTGTATCAGAGTTAAATTTCCCAGGTTTGTCGCCTGGAAATTATGTTTTAGAGCTGAGGTCTGGTGGAGAAAACGAAATCATATCTAAGACAATAAGTAGAGCGTTTCACGTGAAGTCTCCTTGGTATTTAACAAAAGTGGCCTTTGCTTTTTATCTATTATTCTTACTGGTTATTAATGTCCTTTATCGGGGGTATTTTAAAAAGAAAAGCCAAAAACAAATTAAAGATTTAAAACAAGCAGAAGAAAATAAAAGAAAATATCAAGAAGAGATTTTTAAAATAGATCGACTTGAGACAGAGAGAGAGCTGCTCATTTTGAGAGAAGAAAACTTAAATTTAGAAATAAAAAAGAAAAATTCGGCACTTGCATCTTCTACATTAAATAATATTAAGAAAAATGAATTGCTAACTGATTTAATAAAAGATATAAAAAATATTGATGCCGAGTTAATGAATAGCTCATTACATTACCCTGTAAAAAAAGTAATTAAAAAAATTAACAATCATCTAATAGATAAAGAAGATTGGTTAACATTTCAACTACATTTTAGTAATTCTCATGCTCAATTTTTTGAAAACTTAAGAGAAAAACATTCTGATTTATCTTCCAACGAAATCAAGTTATGTGCCTACTTAAAGTTAAATCTTTCTTCAAAAAAAATTGCTTCTTTAATGAATGTTGCCATTACAAGTGTGGAACAAAGTCGTTATAGACTTCGTAAAAAAATTAATTTAGACAAGGATATAAATCTTGTAAATTACATTCAGACAATTTAATGCGTTACTAGTATCTGATTTTCAGGTATTTAATTTTATTCACAAAGTTTTTGTAGAGGTGTCTTCTTGCCAATATTAGTTTTTGTAGAGGTCATAAAATTGCCATATTTCTAATTTCGTCACAAATTTGGGGAAATTAATTATATGGTTTTCTTGTTTGTGAAGACATCGTATTAATAAGAAGATTATTAGACGACAGACTACTCCATAATTAATCAGTTTATATTTTAATTAACCAATTAACTATTTATTATGAAAAAAATTACTTTTTTATTAATGTTCTTTGCAGTAACAATTTATCAAACTCAGGGACAAGTGCTTTTTGATTATGAAACTACTGCTACTTCAGGTGGTTTTGGAAGCTGGGGAAGTGCGGGTTTTGCTACAATAACTAACCCGGATCAAACAGGTATTAACACATCAGCAAATGTTGGACAATTTATACATGATGGAAGTAATGGATTCGTTGGAATTGAATCTGCTGGGCCTTTAACTAATTTTGATTTTGGGGCAACACCTACTTTTAAAATTAAAGTTTGGGTTGATGAACCTGTTGAAGTTATTTTTAAATTACAAAATGACCCAACTTGGGAGGACAATACTGAATTAAAATACCAAGTAAGCCAAGCAGAAACAAATCAATGGATTCAGTTAGTTTTCGATTTTAGTTCAGTTACTGCCAGTAATTTCAACAGAGTTGTTCTTTATTTTGATGGTAATAATAGCATACCTTCAGGCGTTGGACATAAATATTATTTTGATGATATTGAAAAAAGTAGTGTTTCTGTTATCCCTACTTGTACTGATGGTGTTCAAAATGGAGATGAAACTGGTGTAGATTGCGGAGGCTCAAATTGTGTTGCCTGCCCTCCACTTTTAACGGACTTCAACTTCAATTTTGATACGGCAACGCCATTTCAAGGAGCTGAAAGTGCATCATTTAATGATGATGCTACAAATACCGTTACGAATGGTATTAATCCAACTGCAAATGTTGGTGAGATGACTGGGATAAATTTAAGCTGGTGGTCTCAGTTAAGGTATGAGTATAATGACAAAATTGATTTGTCTACTGAAGATAGAGGGTTTTCAATAAAAGTTAAAGGACCAAGAGCACTTTCTGTTACTATTAAAGTAGAAGGAACCGTAGAACATACGGTAGCTCAAGATTATACCACGCCAAATGTTTGGCAAGAACTATTATTTGACTTCTCTAGCTATAACACTAACACAAATACCAAAATAGGATTGTTTTTTGCTATTCAAGAAAATGATACTGAATTTCCAGAAACGAATGATAATATCTTTCAAATTGATGATTTTGTTTTTGGAGCATTCGCTTCACTAAGCACTAAAGATTTTCAAATTGAAGGCTTATCTACGTACCCAAATCCAACAATTGATAGTTGGAATGTTTCTACTAAAAACCAAGTGATTACTTCCATAGAGGTGTTTTCTGTTTTAGGTAATAGTGTTCTTAGGATACTACCAAATGCTGAATCTGTTGAAGTAGATACTTCAGGCTTAACTCCAGGGATTTATATTACTGAAATCAGTACAGCATTAGGAACAGAAACTAAAAAACTAATCAAATAGTAGTAGCATGTTTTATAAAAGATATAAGTGGTATTTAGTCACTTATATCTTTTACAAAACACCATAATTTATAGTGAATTGTTCAAATACTTAAATGAAAATTAATTAATTATATGAAGACAATACTTTTAAATTGTTCAAAAAAACTAAGTAAAACCAAGTTTCTTATGCTCACATTATTTATATGTGTGAGTATGATGGGGATGGCACAGGTTTCAATAAGTGGAACAGTATCTGACAATAGTAATGAACCCCTACCAGGGGCAAGTGTTTCTGTAAAAGGAACAACCAATGGAACTTCTACTGACTTTGATGGAAAGTTTTCTATTAATGCTGTTTCAGGAGATGTTCTTGTTATATCATACATTGGTTATAAAACGAAGGAACTAACGATAGCGGATAGTACAAACTTAGAAGTTATTCTAAGTGAAGATGACAATAATTTAGATGAAATAGTGGTTATAGGTTATGGAACTAAATCAAAAACAAAGCTAATTTCTGCGGTTTCAACTATAAATGCAGAATCTTTAAAAAAACAACCGGTAGCAAATGTAAGTAATGCTTTAGAGGGTTTGGCTTCTGGTTTATTTGTAAGACAAGGCTCTGGTGAACCTGGTTTTAGTAGTTCCTCTTTTGAGGTAAGAAACTTTGGAGCTGCATTAGTCATAGTAGATGGCGCTCCTGGAGATTTAAACCAACTAGATTCTAATGAAATAGAAAATATATCTGTTTTAAAGGATGCTGCAGCGACAGCTATTTATGGAGTAAGAGGTGGTAATGGTGTTGTATTAATTACAACAAAAAAAGGTAAAATTGGAAAGCCAAAGCTATCTTATAGCAATCAATTTACATATACCTCATTTACATCCTTTCCAGATTATTTTACGTCTGCTCAATATGGTCAGGTTTTAAATGAAGGGCTAATAAATGCAGGTAAAGCACCAAGATATACCGAAGAGGAATTGGAATTATTCAGAAATGGTACAGATCCTGTTAATTATCCCAATACGGATTGGAGAGGAATGATTTTTAAAGATTGGGGTTTTCAACAACGTCATAATTTAAACCTTTCAGGAGGAACAGAAAAAGTTAGATATTTTGTGTCTGGAGGTTATTTAAATCAAGGATCAAATTATACGGCTGATGTGCTTTCTTATCAACAATTCAATTTGCGTTCTAATATTAACGCAAAGATTAATGATAATTTAGAATTGACATTCAATATGGGAGCTCGCCGAAGAGTAAATGAAGCACCTGCATTTTCAGCATTTAATATTTTTAGAGAATTAAGTAGAGCTAAACCTATAGATTTAGCATATTACCCTGATGGAAAACCTGCAAATCCTAGTGGTCCAACGCATATTGTAGAAGGTTTAAGAGGTTTCAATGGAGGATATTATAGACAAAGAAATAACAATTTTGATGCTAAAATATCCTTAGAATGGAAAGTTCCTCAAGTTGAAGGTTTAAGTATTAAATCATATGCATCATTGGTTTACGACACATTTTATAGTAAAGATTGGAAGAGAAGTTTTGATCAATTTACATTAAATACACAAACAGGCGAGTTTGAAGTAGAACGTGCAACACCGTTAGATACACCAAGTGAAACTATATTGAATGTAGGGTCAAGATATAGTAATGATTATGTTTTACAGGAATCTATTAAATATAAAAGAGGTTTTGGAGATCATAATGTTTCAGCCTTATTATTAGCAGAGGTACAGAAAAGACAAGGAGAAAATGTAAATGCTACTCGTCAAGATTTTCAATCTACGGCAATTGATCAACTTCCTGCCGGATCACGAAAAAATCAAGGCGCAGACGGGGGCGAATTTCGTGAAAACCGTTTAGGGTTTGTTGGCCGTTTTAGTTATGATTATCAATCAAAATATTTTTTAGAATCATCGTATCGATATGATGGTTCTTCAAGATTTGCACCTGGCAATGAATATGGTTTTTTTCCTTCTCTTTCATTAGGTTGGAGGTTATCTGAAGAATCATTTTTTGAGTCATTAAAAGAGGTCGTTCCAGAATTAAAACTAAGAGCATCCATAGGAACGGCTGGTTTTGATGGTAATAGTTCATTTGAATGGTTAGGCGGTTTTAAATATAGCTTCTTTTACGCTACTAATAACGATGGGACAGTCCTGACTATTGACAATAAGAATATTCCAAATAAAAATTTAACATGGGAAACGAATACTACTTACGATGTAGGTTTAGATGCATCCTTGTTTAATAGTGAACTTGACTTATCATTCGATTATTTTTTTAGAACAAAAGATGGTGTATTAGCAACTCCTTCAGGGAGTATTCCGAATACTTTAGGTGTAGGAGTGGCATTGCAAAATTTACATAAATATTCTAATGAAGGTTTTGAAATCTCAGCAAATTATAAAAAGCAATTTACTGAGGATTTGAAAATAACTGCAGGTATAAATTATTCAAAATCAAGAGAAAAAGCAGTTTTTATAGATGAAGCTCCTATAGAAGACGATTTTATAGCATCAAACCTAACAAGAACAGGGAATTTTACAGGTCTTAGAGTTGGATTTCTTTCTGATGGGCTTTTTCAAAGTCAAGAAGAAATTAACAATCACCCAATTCAAGACAATGCTGGAAACAACACAATACAACCTGGAGATATTAAGTACAAAGATTTAGATGGAGATGGCTTTATTAATGATAGAGACCGAAAATTCATTGGACAGGGAAGTAAAGCAGCTACAAATTATTCTTTAAACTTAGGAGTAGAATATAAAAACTTGGCATTGTCAGTTTTATTAACGGGTGCTTCTGGCTATGATGTCTACATAGGAGGAGAGGCACAGAGACCTTTGTTAAACGCATTTACAGGCTACGATTATCAGTTAGATTACTGGACGTCAGAAAATACAGGTGCCGCCTATCCAAGAATAAGCGAAGGAGGAACTAACAATAATAATAATAGAGAATCCGATTTTTGGATAAGAGACGGGAAACATATTAGATTTAAAAATATCAATTTAAGTTACACATTACCAAAAGCTATAACGAAAAAAACTCTTGATGAAGTTAGATTTTTTGTAACGGGATACAATTTATTTATCATTAAAGACTATGATGAAGATTTTGACCCACAATTAGAGGGATCTGATCAAGGATGGGTTTACCCACAAACGAAATCAATAACATTTGGCATTAATGTAACACTTTAAAAAAATGATGATGAAACAAATAAACTTAATATTAGCGATAATCACACTTACTTTTTTTAGTTGTGGGGATGATTTTTTAAATGAACCGCCCTTAGATCAATTATTAGAAAGTAATGTTTGGAGTGACAAGGCTTTAACAGATTCCTATATATTACAGATATACGAGAATATGCCTTGGGATTATTTAAAAGATTTTGGAGGTGCTGGATTTGGTTCCCAACGTGATGCTTTATCAGATTTAGCAATGGGCACGTATTCTTGGACACAAAACTACAATGAATTTAGACCAGGACTCTGGGGAACAGCAGATAATCGTTGGCCAATGGATTGGTGGGGATACTTTAATGTTTATAAGATGAATTTAGCCATTGAAAACATTGAAGTGGCGGGTAGTGATGTGTATTTTGATGAAGAACGTAACAACAGATTAGGCGAACTTTATTTTTTAAGAGCGTTTGCTTATTTTGAAATGGCAAAACGTTATGGAGGGGTTCCCATTATTTTGGAAACTCAAAATCCAGATACAACGCCAAAAGATGAGCTTTTTCCATCAAGGAACACTGAAAAAGAAGTGTACGATCAAGTTCTTTCAGATACGCAATTGGCTTTTGATTTGTTACCAAATAAATGGCCAGGAGAAATAGGGCGAGCTAGTATGTGGGCTGCTAAAGCTTTAGAGTCAAGAGTTGCCTTATATGCTGCTAGTATAGCAAAATACGGTACTGTTCAATTAGATGGTTTAGTTGGAATTCCATCTTCTGACGCCAATAGTTATTATCAAACATCTTTAAATGCCTCAAACAAAATAATCGCAGAAGGTGGCTTTACCTTATTTGATAAATATCCAAACAAGGACGATAACTATGCGAATCTGTTTCTTGATGAAACGGAAGACGAAACTATTTTCAGGAAAATATGGCTTCCTTTCGAGAAAGGCCATTCGTATGATTTACATAACGTTCCTTGGAGCTACAGAGTAGATTGGGGATCTAGTTTGTCGCCAACAAAACAACTTATTGATAGCTATGAAATGTTAGATACTGGGCTTTTACCGAATGAATCTGGGTCTGGTTTTGATGAGAATAACCCTTGGGAAAATAGAGACCCTCGTTTAAAGGGCACCATATTAACTAATAATGATATATTCCAAGGATCGCCAGTAGAAAGTTGGTTTGGTACTGAAAGAGCTGGTGAAATTGATACAGAACCCTTCACAGGTGTAGGCAAAGACGGTTTTGGAGTTACAACAACAGATTTTAGTCAAACAGGCTTTTATATTAGAAAATATCTTGAAGATGGAAGCTCTCCACTTTTTATAAAAGAATATTTCTCAGGTACGGATTGTATTATATTTAGATTAGGTGAAATATATTTAAATGCTGCAGAAGCTGCTATTGAACTTGGTCAAGAAGAATCTGCAAGAGATTTGATCGAACCGGTTAGAACCCGAGCAGGTTTAAAACAAAATCTTCGTTTACAGGCACAGTCTGGAACAGATTTGAGAGATAAAATTAGACATGAAAGAAAGTTGGAATTGGCTTTTGAAGATCAAAGATATTGGGATGTTAGAAGATGGCGAATTGCTACAGAAGCGTTAAGTTTTCAGGTTGAAGGTGTGAAAATTCTTAGACATATTGATGATTTTGGTTTGGAGACCTTTACCTATGAAACATTTGATGCTGCACCCTTAGAATCGAATTTTTATGAGCGCCATTATTACTTACCTATTGGTCAAGATAGAAGAAATAACAATAACAAACTTAAAGAAAACCCTGGTTACTAAAATTAAATTAAAAACTTAAAAGATGAAAACTATAAAATTTTTAAGCAGCCTTTTATTGCTGGGAATTATTTTAATTTCAACAGCCTGTAAAGATGATGATTTTGTTGCTGTTGCTCCTACAAGTGATGATGCCACATATTCATATGTATTTGACATAGAAAACCCCAATAGGGTCATATTTAAAGCAGATACACAGGTCGAAACTTGGTATACACACTGGGCTTTTGGAGATAATTCTTCAGCAGAAGGCCTAGAGACGAGTAAAGTATATTTAAAAAAGGGAGATTATGATGTGAGATTCAAAGTGTTTACTGAAGGTGGTGATGCAGAATCTATTCAAACAATTGTTATTAACGAAGATTTTGAAGGCCCAAATATTCTTTTAAATGGGGAATTTAATAGTAGTGATCATTGGACTGTTTTGCCAATTTCAGATGGTGTTGATGTAAACTTTTCTGGTGATAAGGCAGTTTGGACTGGCGGAAGCTGGGGGCAAGTTGGAATTTATCAACCAGTGCATGTTGAAGCAAATGTTCCTTATCAAATTGATATGGATGTTGCTGGAAGTGGACTGTCAGATTCTTGGTATGAAATATATATAGGAGCAGAAGTTCCAGTTCCAGGTTCAGATTATGTCGATGGTGGAGCACGATTAGGTTTGAATACTTGGGAGGGATGTGGAGCAGAACCTTTTGAAGGCTTGCTTACTGAAATAAGCTGTGTTGGTGAAGGTGGCGGATTGGTTACATTTAATACTACAGGAACGGTCTATTTTGTTATTAGAGGTGGTGGAGCTGATTATGGTACAGGCCTTTCTTTAGATAATGTTTCTATAACACCCTTGTTGCCAGGGATTGTTATCACACCTCCAGCATTCCTTCCTATAACAAGTTTTACAATTGCAAAATCTGATTTTACAGCAACTTTTACAAATACATCCTCCTTTGGGACATCTTATTTATGGGATTTTGGAGATAATGTGGGTACTTCAACTGAAGAAAACCCTACATATACTTATGTTCAAGAAGGTACTTATACAGTCAAGCTAACTGCTACTAATAATGATGGTTCTAATGAATTTATAAAAGATGTAACCATTGGAACTTCTCTTAACCTTATTCAGAACGGAACATTTAGTGATGATAGTGGCTGGACTATTATTAACATAGATGCTACCGATAATGGAGTTGGTTCAGTATCCATAGCAGATGGTGTGGCTAAATTTTCGGAAACAGCTACAGATCCATGGAAACATTGGGCTATTTATACCGAAGTAACTTTAGAGGCAGGAAGCTATCAATTTGATATGGATATGACCTATACAAATATCAATGATGTTTGGGGTGAGGTGTATATCGGTGCTACACAACCTACAGACAATAGTGGTCAAGATTACAATGGAGATCAGCAAGTATTGAAAGCTTACAATGCATGGGAATGTGGAAATTTAAAAACATATGCTGGTTCTGCAGTGGAAGGTGGGTGTGATTCTAAAGCGAACCCTGGACAATTTGAAATTACAACCGCTGGAACCTACTACCTATTGTTCAGAACAGGAGGTGCTCAATGGGGTACTGAAGGCATTGTTTTAGACAATATGTCTTTACAAAAATTATAACTCCAATTAATTAAAAAAAGTTTGCAGTTATTGAGTTAATTTGAACTCTTTCTTAAAGTGTTTTACTCGCCTTAAATTAAGCTAGTAAAACACTTTACTTTAAAAAAAAAGATAACACACGCATACATACATACATACATACATACATACATACATACATACATACATACATACATACATACATACATACATACATACATACATACATACATACATACCATGAAAAAACACATATTTTTTATTGGCTTGTTACTCTCAACAATGCTTAGTTGGGGACAAGGGCTTAAAGCCGATGGCACAAAGATAGTCAACTCAAAGGGAGAAGAGGTGCTCTTAAGAGGTGTAGGTCCTGGAGGTTGGCTAATTATGGAAGGCTATATGATGCAGACATCAGGTGTTGCAGGTACCCAACATGAGATTAAAGAAAAGTTAATCGATTTGATGGGAGAAACAAATACGGAGACCTTTTTTAGCAAATGGAGAGAAAATCACTTTACCAAGCGTGATGTAGATTCATTGGCTGCTTGGGGATACAATAGTATTCGTATTCCTATGCACTATAATCTATTTACCCTACCTATTGAGGAAGAACCTGTTGCGGGAGAAAACACTTGGAAAGAAACGGGTTTTGAATTGATAGATAATGTATTAGCTTGGGCTGCACCGCATAATATCTATGTAATTTTAGATATGCATGCCACACCAGGTGGTCAAGGTAAACTATCTGCTGAAATTAATGATTATGACCCCGATAAAGATGCACTTTGGGAGAATCAAGAAAACCAAGACAAGTTAGTAGCTTTATGGACAAGAATAGCCGACAGATATAAAGATAATGAATGGATAGGTGGATATGATTTAATTAATGAGACGCATTGGGATTTTGAAAACAATAACGCACTCTTAAGAGAAGTCTTTGAGGATATTACTGCAGGCATACGAAGTGTAGATACTAAACATATTTTATTTATCGAAGGTAATTCTTACGCTAATGATCATAGCGGATTAACACCTCCTTGGGATGATAATTTGGTGTACAGTTTTCATAAGTATTGGAACACTAATAATGAAAACGATTTGGATTGGATATTGCCATTAAGGGAAGAACACAATGTGCCCTTGTGGATGGGAGAGTCTGGTGAAAACTCGAATACCTGGTATACAGATGCGATATCGCTTTTTGAAAATAACAACATTGGTTGGGCGTGGTGGACCATGCGTAAAATTGGTAGTATAAATAGCCCTTACGATATTAATATCAATCCTGGTTATCAAAAAATATTAGATTACTGGAAAGGAGAGGGACCAAGACCCACAGCGGAAGAAACCTTTGATGGGATGATGCAACTTAGCGAAAACTTATTGGTTGAAAATAGCCCATATATAAAAGACGTACCAGATGCATGTATAAGACAAGTACAAACAGATGAAACCATACCTTATCATGGAACGCCAACGGCAATCCCTGGAGTGGTGCACATGGCAGATTATGATTTGGGAAAAAATAATTTTGCATATTACGATACTGTAGCTGCTAACTATCATCAGTCGACTGGTGATTTTCAAGCTTGGAATAATGGGTGGTCATACCGTAATGACGGTGTAGATATTGAGAAAAACACGGATAATGTTAATAGTAATGGCTTTCACGTAGGCTTTGTTAATAAAGGCGAATGGATGAAATATACCGTACAAGTTGATGAAACCACTTCATACAAAGCAAAAATAAGAGTGGCCACTCAAAAAAATGGAGGTGAATTTTACCTTTCATTGGATAATCAGGAAGTTACCACGATTCAAACAGTAAGTTCAACTGGAGGTTGGTCTACATTTACCACTATTGAAATTTCAGATATTATACTTGAAGCAGGGCTACACAGTTTAAAATTCCATATTGGTAATGACATACCTTTTAATATAAGTAGTATTGAATTTGAAAAAACAGGCACAGTTGATGCACTCGAATTAAATGCTTTAAATGGTAAAACCAGAGAAAATGAAAAGTCTATTGAAATTGTCATTAGTGAAGCTTTATTGACAACATCATTAGATGGGACTTTAGGTCAGTTTACAGTACTAGTGAATGGTGAAGAAAGAGTGATAACATCAGTTGATGAAAACCCTTTAAAAGATAGAGCTTTTGTACTCACTTTAGATAAATTTTTGATTAAAAGCGATGTTATTACAGTTAGTTATTCAGGAACATCAATTCAATCGCAATCCAGTAAAACTCTAAATACGTTTACAGATTTAGCCATTAATAATGCCTCTCCAGATCGTGTTATAATACCTGGATTAATTGAGGTAGAAGACTTTGATTATATGATAGGTATGGCACTAGAAGATACAACTGATGAAGGTGGAGGAAAAAATCTCGGATATACAGATTCAGGAGATTATGCTGATTATTCTATTTATGTACCTAAATCAGGAAATTATGGTATTGAGTTTAGAATCGCAAGTTTATTTAGTAAAGGGAAAATTGGTTTGTATTCTGTAGATGAAAATGCAGTTGAAACTGAATTGGTAGTCGTGAATACAGTTATTACAGGGGGTTGGCAAACTTGGGTAACTATTGCTGACAATTTATTTATTGAGGAAGGTCCTCACAAATTAAGAATGCGAATTTTAGCTGGCGGATTTAATTTTAATTGGATGGAGTTTGATAGCCCCGATAGTGATAAAGATGGCGTTTTAGATGCAGATGATGCCTGTCCAAATACACCAGAAAACACCATTGTTGACGTAACAGGATGTGAAATATTTTCTATATCAGCAGATAATTATTCATTGACTGCATCTAGTGAAACCTGTAGGTCTCAAAATAATGGAAGTATTTTTATAGCTGCAGTAGCAAATTATGAATATTCCGTAACAGTTTCAAGTGATAATTTTTCAGAAACTAAAACATTTACTTCAGAAGTAGGCTTTGAAGATTTATCAGCAGGAACTTATACAGCATGTATAACCATTAATGGAAACTCTAGTTATGAACAATGTTTTACTATAATTGTTTCAGAACCAGATGTTTTAGCAGTATCTACAGCAACTAAAAGTAGTAAGGATAAAAAAGTAACAGTATCATTGGCAGGAGGTCAGTCTTATTATATAACTATAAATGATGAAACTATAATTACTAGTGAAAGTGAAATTGAGTTAGAGTTAAGTCATGGAGTTAATACGATAAGTGTTAAAACGAATAAAGACTGTCAAGGAGTTCATAAAGAAAGGATTGTTTATAGTAGTCAACCAATTATATTTCCCAATCCAATAGTAAACAATATTGTAAATATTAATTCTGTAGACTTTTATAGAAATGAAACTCCAATTGAAATTTATGATTTGAAAGGACAATTAATGTTTTCAAAATCATTTTATGGAACAAGTAGTCAATTAAAAATTGATGTATCAAACATGCAGAATGGTTTATATATGTTAAAAATTGTCTCAAAAGAAGGGACGTTTAATTATAAAATTATAAAATAATGAATCGATTTAAAAAAATAATTCCATTCTATATATGTATGTTAATCATCGCTATTTCTTGCGATAAAGAAGGTGAACAAATTTCTGAAGTTCCTGGCGAAGTACCCTTTGCTGCAAGCCCTTTTTATCCGGAAAACAATACTGAATGCAATGATGGTATTATTATTTCAGATATTGAAACTGATGTACTTTTTAAATGGGGGGTATCGACAAATGCTAGTTCATATTTATTGACAGTAACAAATTTGAAGGATGCAACTTCAAGAGAAATTAAAACGAGTTCTAATGAACTTTTAATTCGTGTTTTACGAGGTACGCCTTATTCATGGATTGTGAAATCTAAAATTAATAATAGTGATAAGACAACCGACAGTGAAGTTTGGAAATTTTATAATGCAGGTTTGCCAGAAGAAAGTCACCCCCCATTTCCGGCAGAAGCAATAAGCCCAAAAATAGGCTCAAGTATTGATGAAGGAATTATTACATTGCAGTGGGAAGCAACTGATGTTGATGATGATATTTCTTCTTATACCGTTTTACTAGATATGAATATTTTACCAGTTACCAAAGTAGGAAATTCAAGTACAAATAGTTTAAATGTAACGGTTAGTTCAGGGCGAGTATACTACTGGAAAGTTCTAACAACAGACGTACTTGGAAATGAGTCAGACTCTCAAGTCTTTCAATTTAAAGTAAATTAATATAATAATATAAAATCACAATTTTGAAAAAAAAACAAATTAAATATTTTCTCATTTTAAGTAGCCTCTTAATATTAGTTTTCCTATTCATCTCAAATATTAAAAATGAGAATAATAATCAAATTACATCAGCAATTTGGCAGACAGATTTCCTAGATGATTTCGATACTTTTGATACTAATAACTGGCAAGATCAACGCATTTGGGTGAACAATGAAACACATTGTTATGTCCCCGATGGTCAATTCGGAACAAGGGTAGTTAGTGAGGGTTCATTGAAATTAAAAGTTATAAATATTGGCAAGATAAGCCCTTGTGACAATTTAGATAAAAATGGGAAACAACATCCAGAAACGCAATATGTAGCCGGTCGTATTGTATCAAAGAATAAAAAAGAATTTATCAAAGGTAAGTGGACCGCAAGATTAAAATTGGGCAGTAACGGAAAACCAAGTATGTTTCCTGCGTGGTGGATTCTTGGAGCACAAAATAACGAATCACCAGTTCAAGAAGCTGATGAAAATATTTGTTGGCCTATGGAAGGTTCTGGTGAGATAGATATTTTTGAGCACCACGGAGACCATCAAAAAAATCATTTTACAACAGGAGCAATAAAAAACTTGGGTGCATGTGATAAAGGTGATTGGATGAGTTTCCGAAGCGGATTTGATGCGACCTTAAATGAGTATCACGAGTATTCTGTAGAATGGGAAGATAGTGATCTTGTTTATAGATTGGATAATAAAGAAATATATCGTAATATTGGACTTGGTGATGCCTACCCTGAAAAGATGTTTGCTATTTTAAATTTTGCTAAAATTACCGATGCTTCAATGGAAAGAGAATGGGTCATGGAAGTAGATTGGGTAAAACATGAATTTAGAAAATAAAATATAGATTTGTCATTCCTGTTGAGGTAGGAATGTCAATGCTAGTAGAATATTAAAATTTTGAATCTAAAATATGCAAAAAAGTAACACTATGAAATTTAAGAATTATAAAATAATTGGGCTTTTTCTTTTAATTGCATCCTGTTCAGATGCTAAAATTAAAAATGAAAAAAAAAGTGAAACGCTAGGGGCTTCTTCTGTAGAAAACTATCACAATAAAACACTTGAAATATATACTACAGCTAAGGATACTGATTTAAGATTAACCAAAACTAGCGAAAAAAAATTTAAAAATAAGGTACAACCCTTAGAGACAGAAATTGCTGTTTTTGTGAACCCAAAAAAGACTTTTCAAAAATATTTAGGTATTGGTGGTGCTATTACTGACGCTTCCTCAGAAGTATTTGCTACATTAAATGATCGCCAACAAAATAAATTGTTGCAATCCTTATATGGGAAAGAGGGGATTGGCTATACGATTATTAGAACAAGTATTCATAGTAGCGATTTTGGTTTGGGCAGTCATACTTATATTGAAGAAGGAGATGCTGAACTAACCACATTTTCCATTGAAAAAGACAAGGAAAAGAGAATTCCTTTTATCAAAAGAGCGATTGCTTTAATTAAAAAAGAAGACTTAGTCTTTTATGCCAGTCCATGGAGTCCACCCGCTTTTATGAAAAGTAACAAGAGCATGTTGCGAGGCGGAAAATTGTTGCCAGAATTTCGTCAAGTATGGGCTAATTATTATGCGAAATTTATAAAAGCATATGAAAAAGAAGGAATTCCTGTTTGGGGCTTAACGATTCAAAATGAACCCATGGCAGTTCAACGATGGGAATCCTGTATTTATACGGCAGCTGAAGAGCGTGATTTTTTGAAGGATTATTTAGGTCCTACTTTAGAAAAATCAGGACTAGGAGATAAGAAAATTGTTGTTTGGGATCATAATAGAGATTTAATTTCAGAGAGAGCAAATACTATTTTTGAAGATCCTGAGGCTTCAAAGTATGCTTGGGGTATTGGTTTTCACTGGTACGAAACTTGGACAGGTGGTTTGCCTAAATATGACAATTTAAAAAATATAAATGAATCCTTTCCGTCTAAAAAAATGTTATTTACAGAAGGGTGTCAAGAAAGTTTTGCTACAGAAAGATTACAATTTTGGCCCAATGCAGAACGCTATGGAAATTCAATGATCAATGACTTTAATAGTGGCGTTGTAGGCTGGACAGATTGGAATATTTTATTGGATGAAAGAGGCGGACCAAATCACGTTCAGAACTTTTGTTTTGCCCCAATTCATGCCAATACAAAAACGGGCGAATTAATCTATACACCAACCTATTATTATATAGGTCATTTTTCTAAATTTATAAAACCGGGCGCTTTACGAGTAAGTACAACAACAAGTAGAACTGCAATTGAGAGTACCTCGTTTCAAAATATAAATGGTAAAATTGTTACAGTTGTCATGAATAAAACACCTTTAAAAATAACTTATAAACTTATTGTTGGCGATAGTGTAACCCTCATAGAGATTGAACCACGTGCAATGCAATCAATAATTTACTAATTTTTCTTTTTTAAATATTCAAAAAACAAGCATGAATAATAAGACTTACACAATTTTTATCAGTTTTATAGTAGCCTTAGGTGGCTTTCTTTTTGGTTTTGACGCCGGAATTATTTCTGGAGTAATGTCCTTTGCGGGTCCCGAATTTAATTTAAGTGAAATACAATCTGGTTGGGTGGTAAGTGCTCCTTCATTTGCAGCAATGTTTGCAATGTTGTTTTCAGGAAGAATAAGTGACCTTATAGGAAGAAAAAAAACACTCATTTTTGTTGCCTTTTTATATGCTATTTCTGCTATTTTTTCTGCGATAGCATCTTCTTATGAGATGTTGTACATCGCACGAATTATTGGAGGTGTCGCTTTTGGAGCAGCGTTGGTTTTAGCGCCAATTTATATTGCAGAAATTTCAAAAGCAGAAAATAGAGGGAAGTTAGTTTCTTTGCAACAACTAAATATTGTTTTTGGTTTTTTTGCAGCATTCCTAAGTAATTATTTTTTCAATAGTTACAATAGCGTAGAAAGTGTGTTTTTAACTGATGAAAACGTGTGGAGATGGATGTTAGGAGTGGAGTTAATTCCTGCGGTCATTTATTTTGTCTTCTTATTTTTTGTTCCTAAAAGTCCTCGTTGGCTATATTTAAAAGGAAGTTTTGAAGAAGCTAAGAAAGTTTTAAATCAAATTCATGGTAGCGAAAGGGGAAGTATCGAAATAGCTGCGATAGAAGCAAATATTGCTGCAGATCAAAATAAATCTGCATTAAAGATTAAAGATTTATTAAAACCTTCTTTGCGTTTTATTTTAGTTGTTGGTTTAATCGTTGGTGTTTTGCAACAGATCACAGGGATAAACGCCGTGTATTTCTATGCTACATCCATATTTAAACAAACAGGTATTGGAACAGATGCTGCTTTTTCATCAGGGGTTTTATTAAGTACTATATCCGTACTATTTACTTTTGTTGCAATCTATTTAATTGATAGAATGGGGAGAAGGCCTTTGTTGTTAATTGGTACAGCAGGAATCGCTATTAGTTTGTTATTGTGTGCGTATGGTTTTAACCAAGCCACTTATCAGTTAACAGAAAAAAATATCAATCAGTTTGAGTTTCAAGATGCTGAAAAATTAATACCTTTTTCAGATACGGTATACGATAATGATGTTGACTTTAAGAATGATTTAAAATCGGCTTTAGGAAATAAAGTATATAGTAAAAATGATGGTGCAATTTTAGAAGCAGCAACAACCATTAATGCCAATTTAATATTGATAGGAATTCTAGGCTTTATTGCTTGCTTTGCATTTTCTTTAGGCCCAGTTATGTGGGTTTTGTTGTCAGAATTATACCCATTAAAATATAGAGGTTTGGCAATCGGTGTCATTGCTTTTATCAACTCGTTAATTAGTTCTTTAGTGCAACTTGTTTTCCCATGGGAATTATCTAATTTAGGAAATGCAATGAGTTTTTTCTTGTTTGGTATTATTGCTTTAGTTGGCTTTTTTATCCTCCTAAAAATATTACCAGAAACCAAAGGGAAATCTTTAGAGGAATTAGAATTAGAATTTATCAAAAATTAAAGAACTAAAAATAAAGGAATGCAAGGTTATTACTTTCCGATACAGAAATTAGAAAATATATGCCCTAAAATATCTTTGTCAACATCATATTCTCCTGTGATGTTTCCGAGATGACGTAAACATTCACGAATATCAATAGAAAATAAATCCGTAGAAATTTCTAAATCAATTCCTTGTTGTACAGAGGTTATTGCTGTTAAGGCATTATTTAATGCTTCAAAATGACGAGAATTGGTAACAATGGTTTCATTATTACTTAAAGCACCCGTATTTACAAGAGAAGTTAATTCGGACTTTAATTCTTCAATTCCTGTTTTTTGTTTTGCAGAAAGTAAAATTAGATGCGCTATTTCTGATTTTAAAATAGCAGCGTCGTGACAAGATAAAGTATCAATTTTATTAGCAACCACAAGCAAACGTTTGTTTGGGAAACGCTCTTTTATAGTTTCGATTTCTTGTAAAAAAAGAGCACTAGCATATGAAAATTTATTAGAATCAATTAGAAAAATAATTAATTGTGCATTTTCAGCTTTCTCATACGCTTTTTTAATTCCGATACTTTCTATAGCATCTTGAGTTTCTCTAATTCCTGCGGTATCAATAAATCGAAATGCAACACCATCGATAATAATTTCATCTTCAATAGCATCTCTTGTGGTACCAGCAATATCAGAGACAATCGCTTTTTCTTCGTTTAAAATTGTATTTAATAAAGTTGATTTACCAACATTTGGTTCACCAATAATAGCAACCGGAATTCCATTTTTCATGGCATTTCCAAAAGAAAAAGAATCAATCAAACGTTTTAAAACACCTGTTATTTTTGTGACCAATTCTATAAACTTTGTTCTGTCTGCAAATTCAACATCTTCGCCAGAAAAATCTAATTCTAATTCAATTAAAGCCGCAAAATCTAATAATTGTACACGTAGTTCTTTCAACTCATTGGTGATGCCTCCACGCATTTGCTGAATAGCTATTTGATGGCTCGCAGCAGAGTTAGAAGCAATTACATCTGCTACTGCTTCTGCTTGAGATAAATCCATTTTCCCATTCAAAAAAGCACGCAATGTAAATTCTCCATTATCTGCCATTTTGCAACCATTTTCTAAAAATAATTGTATAATTTTTTGTTGAATAAAAGAAGAACCATGACAAGAAATTTCTACGACATTTTCTCCAGTATAGGAATTCGGATTCTTAAAAACAGAAACCAGCACTTCATCTAAAATAATATTATTTTGAATAATATTTCCTAAATGAATTGTATGTGTTTTTTGAGATTTTAAAGTTTTATTTTTTTTTATAGATTTAAAGTGTCTGTCTACAATAGCAATCGCATTTTCACCAGAAAGTCTAATTACAGAAATTGCGCCTACACCTGCGGGTGTAGCTAAAGCGATAATAGTGTCATTTTTAATCATAATGCAAATATACATCGCTTAATTAATTTATAATACGATGCACAAAATTTTTGTGTTAAATAAAGAAAAAATGGGTGATGTTGTTTTGTATGATCAATCTAAATTAACGGTTTGTTAAAACTTTCAAAAAGAAAATGAGATGCGTCATGTCGTGCTTGTTATTGGGACTTTAATAAAGTGATGCAATATTACTATTTGGATGCTTAAAATTATATTTTCTTTATAACATCTTCAAATTCGTGAAAGAAAAGCTCAAACTTGTTCATGATTGCTATATAAAACTCAAAACAGTCTCTCCATGTGTTTTTATTATGGACACTAAATTCCCTTTTAAAAGGAACATAAATTCTATGGATTTTTTTACCACTTTCCAATTCATATTCATCATCAAAAATAACTTCAGGAAGTTCGGTTTCTAGCAATACTTTTAGAGAAAGTAATTGGTCATAATAGAGTAAGTTTACCAATTCATCTGGGTTTTCAATATCTAAACAGACAAGTGCTTTTTTTCTGTCAGCGACAAATTTAAAAGAGAAACCTTTCATTTTGGTATTGTATAGCAACCACTTTCTTGGAAATGATTTACCAAAACTTGTCCAAAATTCTTTACGTAATTGAGCCGCTTCTTCTTTAGAGAACATTCACTTAGTTTAAAAGTTTAAAAGTTGATTTTTTTTTAAAATTATGCCAATAGCAGATAACCGAAAAACTACCCATGTATTTTAGCGACATTTCCACGATCTCGCATCATCTCTGCTTCAAAAGCAATCAATGCATTCCATTTTTTGTCAACAATTTCCCTGTCCTGATAGGTTCTTGCGAATTGTAAAAAAGTAGTATAATGACTGGCTTCAGAAATCATTAAATTGTTATAAAATTTAGACAATTCTTCATCTTCCATGTTTTCAGAAAACACTTTAAAACGTTCGCAACTTCTGGCTTCAATTATAGCAGCAATCAATAAGCGCTGAACTAAAGCTGCTGTTCTATCTTTCGTTTTGTTGAAGAATTTTTGCAATCGTATCGCGTAATCATTCTTCTGTTCTCTTCCTAAAACCATTCCGCGTTTTACCATTAATAAATGCACCATTTTAAAGTGTTGCATTTCTTCAATAGCAATGTTGCTCATCTCTTTTACTAATTCAGTGTCTTCTGAATAATTGATGATAATAGAAACGGCATTAGAAGCCGCTTTTTGCTCTAAAAAAGCGTGATCTGTAAGTATTTGCTGTAAATCATCCTTGGCAATTTCTACCCAAGAAGTTTCGGTTTCAAATTGTAATCCTAACATCCTAATTATATTGTTTTTTGTAACCCCATTCCAAAATAGGCAAGAGCTTTAATTTCTTTTACACTAGATAAACGTTCATTACCAATAACTAAAAGTCCATTTTTTGTTGCTTCAATATGATATTGTTTGTTGCTTTCAAAGAACAAAACTAATTCATCTGAAAAAAAGGCTCTAATCTTTTCTTGATTTTTCCCAGACAAATAAAAACGTCTGGTAAAGTCTGAATGTCCTTCTATATGAATATCTCTGTAACCTGCAAAATCTAAGAGATATTCAAAAATTCCTTCTCTGTCTAGCGTGAAAGACGGAACAGGCTTTGGTGTGTGAATATGGAGTATTGTTGCCTTAATAACTTGTTTTGCAATCATTTCACCTTCGGAAAATTGGACATCCATAATGGTGCAATCTTCGTTTGAAAGTACATTAGAAACTTTGTCTATTTTACGCGTTTTAAAATATCCAAAAGTGGGTAGTTCTTCTGTTTCTTGTGCAGAAAAAGCATAATATTTCCAATGCATTTCTTCACTAATTTTCTGAATAGATTTTTGCCTTTTAGTTAAAACACCTTCTTTTGGAATGATTTGTTTTGGTAAAATTTTTCGCAATGCAAATGGGTGCTCACTTCCAGATTTAGAGTCATCCAAGCCAATTACCTCAAAATGGCCTCCTTTTCTTGTGAAAGATTCTGTGTAATTATTCATGTTTTCCATCACAGAATGATCTACAAAATCACACAATGAAAAATCGATAATTGCTTCTTCTGATTCAGGAATTTGATCGAGTTTCGTTTTTAGTTTTGTGTAGTTTAAAAAACTAGAAAAGTTTTTTACACTTACATAGTATTTTCCTTCTTCTTTAAACATTAAAACATTTGGTTTTAAAATGTTTTTTATAAATAAAAGGATGTTTTTATTGATGATAATATGAATGATGAATGTGATTAAAATACCAACAATTATGCCTGTAATTAAACTAGTTATGATGGTGGTAAATAATGTGATTAAAAAGATAATTAATTGTTCAGAACCTATGCTAAAAATTTTTTTAATATTGTCTGGAGACGCTAATTTATAGCCCGTAAAAACTAAAATGGCAGCCAAAGCAGGCAGCGGAATTTTGCGCAATTCGGTTGCAAATAATAAAATAAAAGCAACTAAAAAAGCGGCATGAAAAAAGTTGGCAGATCTATTTGTTCCTTTATTATTTACATTTACAGAGCTTCTTGCAATTACTGTGACTACATTTAATCCGCCTAAAAAACCACTAATTACGGTAGCAATACCTAAAGCTCGAATGTCTTTATTTACATTCGAACGTCTTTTCAGAGGATCAAGTTTATCAACTGCTTTAATACTTAATAAACTTTCTATACTAGCAATTAAAGTAATTGCAATGACCGCATTTATAAAATTAGCATGGTATATTTTTGAAAAATCTGGAAACGCAAAATTGGATAAAATATCGTCTGGTAGAGCAATTAGTAAATTTTTATCTATTGGATATGGTGAAGTAGAAACCAGCTCAAAATAATAATACATACCTACACTTAAAACGACAATCCACATAGGTGCAGGAATTAATTGAAAATATCGATTTCTTATTTTACTATAAAAAACCATAATTAATAAACTTCCAATTCCTACCAAACCTGCATAAAACATACTTGAATCAGTTGTTTTTAAGAGGTTAATAATGCCTTCCGGTATGTATAAAAGCAACTCGACAATACTTCCTTTGGCTTCTAAATTACCAAACATTACGTGAATTTGTTTGGCAAATATACCAATACCAATTGCGGCCAACATTCCCTGAATTGCGGAGCCAGGAAAGAAATCACCTAAAGACCCCATTCTTAAAAAACCAAGAACGATCATGATAATTCCAGAGATAACAATGGCAGCCAACGTATATAAAAAGCCTTGTTGCATGTTCCCTTCTCCCAGTGTTGTTATTGCTGCGAGAATGACAACTACCAAGCCGTTTCCAGGTCCCGTTATTGTAACATTCGATCCTCCAATCAAGGAAACGACAACACCACCAACGATGGCAGCTATAATACCTGAAATGGGAGGTGCACCAGAAGCTAGCGCTAATCCTAGCCCCAAAGGAAGTGCAATTAATGATACAACAAAACCAGAAAACAAGTTCTGTGGAATGTCACTTAAAAACGTTTTAAAAGCCTTTTTCTTCTCCATCTATTTTACAATTAAAACATCCGTTGGTAATTCAGATAAAATATACTCAATATCGTGTGGGAAAATCCGATCAAAAAAACCGAGTTTGTTCGGCGCATTCATCACTAATAAATCAGCCCTTTTTACTTTTGCATAATGCCCTATAGAATAGCCTCTTTTTCCAAAAATCGGCTGTGTATTTACAGTAATATTTTTATTTTTAATATCTTCTAAAATATGTTTTACACGTTGATTTTCTCTTGTACTTAATCTTTCTCTTGCAATACTAGATTTACGTAAAGTCTTATCATCACTAACTTTAATGTGTAATTCTCCTTGGCTAATTTCTTCAACAATTGTAATTTTATTACAATTTAAATGTTCAGAAAAAACAAACGCTGTTTTTATCGTTTCTTCTGTTTTGTCGTCTTTTAATCCATTGACAACAATGTAATTACATGCAACTCTTGCTACAGAAGGTTTAATTAGAAGCAATACTGAACAAGGTGCTTTTCTTGTAATTTTTCTTGCAATAGAACCTACATAGTATTTTAACAGATTTTCTTTTTGAATTGCACCCAAAATAAGCAGGTCTATTTGTTCTGAAGCACACGTTTCTATGATTACATTGACAGGATTTCCTTCTTTCCAAATTGCTTTGAAAGGTTTTTTTAAAGGATCAGCTTTTGATAAAAGGGCTTTTAGATCTGCTTTTTTTTGATTAGATTTAGTACCAACATGTACTCCAACTAATTCAGCATCAAACAGGTTTGCAAGCCTCACGGCTTCAAATATATTTGGTTTTAAGTTTGGTGAAAAAGCAACACCAATTAAAATTTTATGAATTTTTTGCAAAAAAGTAGTTTAAAGGTTCTGTATTAGGCACAATATAGTGACTTTACAAGAATGAAAAAAACAATATTTTTATTTTTATGGTGCCAAAAGATTCTTAATTTTACTTTTTTAAATTTGAAAATATGTTAGAATTAGCAGGGATTATTATTTTAGGGATACTAGCACAATGGGTAGCATGGAAATTTAAAATCCCAGCAATCTTACCTTTGATATTAATTGGTTTATTAGTAGGACCAATTGCTGCAGCATTTTTAAGCGAAGATGGTACAAAATGGATAGCACCAATTTGGAATGGTGAAAAAGGACTTTTTCCAGGAGATGGATTGTATTACTTTGTTTCTTTAGCCATTAGTATTGTGCTTTTTGAAGGGGGATTGACTTTAAAAAGAAGTGAAATAAAAAACGTGGGGCCTGTAATTACTAAATTAATCACTTTAGGAGCTGCCATTACTTTTTTTGGTGCAGGAATTGTAGCTCATTATATTTTTGATTTAGGTTGGGAACTTTCATTCTTGTTTTCTGGGTTAATTATTGTTACAGGGCCTACAGTTATTACACCAATCTTAAGAAATATACCTTTAAAAAAAGACATTTCTACCGTTTTAAAATGGGAAGGCATTTTAATAGACCCCATTGGAGCTCTGGTCGCAGTATTAGTTTTTGAGTTTATTAGTGTTGGGGGAGGAAGTGGTTTTACAAAAACGGCTTTAATGGAATTTAGTAAAATCTTACTTTTTGGGACGACTTTCGGATTTACCTTTGCACATGCTTTGGCTTTTTCGATCAATAAAAAACTGATTCCACATTATTTGCTGAACGTAGTTTCATTGTCAGCAGTTTTACTAGTTTTTGTTTTATCAGAAATGTTTGCACATGAATCTGGTTTATTGGCTGTTGTCGTAATGGGAATGGTTTTAGGAAACGGAAAATTAGCAAATTTAAAAGAGTTACTTTATTTTAAAGAATCGTTAAGCGTTTTATTAATTTCTATCTTATTTATTTTATTATCTGCAAACATAAATATTGAAGATTTGTTATTGCTATATACATGGAAAACAGCGGTACTTTTTGCAATCGTTGTCTTTATAATAAGACCATTAGCAGTTTTTGCAAGTACCCGAAATTCTAAACTAAAATTGAACGAAAAATTATTTATAAGCTGGGTGGGGCCTCGAGGAATTGTGGCTGCAGGGATTGCTTCTTTATTTGGAAGTAAATTACTAAAACAGGGAGTGGATGGTGCAGAATACATTACACCGTTGGTTTTTATGATTGTTTTAGGAACCGTTTTATTTAACGCGACAACAGCAAGGTTGTTTGCTAAAATGGTAGGTGTTCTTCTAAAAACTTCGGATGCAATTTTATTTGTTGGTGCTTCAAGCCCAGCAAGATTAATTGCGAAGTACTTAAAAGATAATGGTAAAAGAGTTATATTAATTGATTCGAATAAAGACTTTATAGCACAGGCTATAAAGTCTGATTTAGAGGCTTTTCAAATAGATATTTATCATCAAGATTTATCTGATAATATAGAATTAAATGATGTTGGTTATTTAATTGCAATGACGGGTAGTGAAGCTGTCAATACTTATGCAGTCGATAGTTTTTCTAAATATTTTGGAGAGCAAGGTTCTTATAGATTGGCAACTTCAAAAGAGGTTTTAGATACAGATTTACCTGTTGAAAATCAAACAAAATTCTTCACACCTAAAGACGATTATTTAAATTTAAGTGAAGCGTATAGAGACAATCCTGAAATTCATGAAATCGAAATAACCACTGAAAAAGCTTACAGGAAAGTGCTATCTAAATGCTTTAATGAATTAAAATCTGTGCCTTTATTTGTAAAAAAAGGAGGGAAACTTTTTTTAATACCAGAATTTGAAAAACTGGAAGTACCTAAAGATAATTGTACCTTAATTTATTTAGGAAAAGAATGTAAAATATTAGAGGTCTAACTCAAAAGTTTGACGTAATTTTTCTAAAAGAGGATTTATTTCTTTCATTTTTTTATACTTTTCTAGTGGAGTATAAGCAAATTTCTTTTCAACAGTTTCATTTAAAGTTACAAGAATCTCAATTCCAAAATTATTTAATTTTTCTCTTAAAAAATTCAATAATTTTGTTTTTCCTTTTCTAAATTGATCTTCCATTAATTTATTAGGTACTGTAAACGAAATTTTAAAATTTTCGCCTAATTTTGGTAAATCAGTTCCTACAATAGAAGCCATACTTCGTTCCCCTTTTTCATTTAATAAAGTAACATAAGCTTTCCAAAGTTCTTGTAATGTTTTTTCTGTAAAAACACTTTTGGGATGATTGTCATAATTTACTTCAATATCCGTTTTTTTGGTTGCTTTTTTCTGGTGAACACTCTTTAACGATAGGGAAGAACTGCGTCTTACTACAGAATTTAAAATTGGTTTTTCTAACTTGGGTTTTGGTGTCTCAATAGTTTGAGGGGTCTCAATTATTGTTTTTTTCTGAATTGGTGTTGCAACCGTTTTTGTAACAGGAGAAAGTGCTTGAAAAAAAGTAGCAGGAATTATGTAATTAGCTGACTTTTTTTTTTCTCCATCAAAAGTGATAGAGGCAACTTGCATGATGGTTAATTCTACCAGCAATCGCTGATTTTTACTAGCCCTATAGTTTAAATCACACTCATTTGCTTTCTGAATAGCCTGCATTAAAAAAGGAATACTTGCCTTTGTGGCTTGTTCTAAATAGTTCTTTTTTGTTGCATCACCCACTTCAAGTAATTCTAAAGTTGCTTTATCTTTAGCAACTAATAAATCTCTAAAATGACTTGCCAAACCATTGATAAAATGATGGCCCTCAAAACCTTTTGCTAACACATCATTGAATGCATTTAATACTTGAGGAATTTTGTTTTCTAACAACAAATCAGTCATATTAAAGTACGTTTCGTAGTCTAATACGTTTAGATTTTCGGTAACTGCTTTTCTGGTTAGATTGCTTCCAGAAAAACTAACAACTCTATCAAAAATAGACAAAGCATCTCGCATTGCGCCATCTGCTTTTTGAGCAATCACATGCAAAGCATCATCTTCAGCTGTAATATTTTCTTTCTCACAAATTACTTTTAGATAATTTTTAGCATCCAAAACACCAATTCTTTTGAAATCAAAAATTTGACAACGAGATAAAATAGTAGGAATAATTTTATGTTTTTCAGTAGTTGCTAAAATAAAAATAGCATGAGCAGGTGGTTCTTCTAGTGTCTTCAAAAAAGCATTAAAAGCTGCTTGAGATAACATGTGTACTTCATCTATAATATACACCTTATACTTGCCTGTCTGCGGCGGAATACGAACTTGGTCTGTTAAACTTCTAATATCATCTACAGAGTTATTAGAAGCTGCATCCAACTCAAATATATTAAATGCAAAGTCTTCGTCTTCAGAAAACGTTGTATCTTGTTGATTGATATTTTTTGCCAATATTCTAGCACAAGATGTCTTGCCAACTCCACGTGAACCCGTAAATAATAAGGCTTGTGCTAAATGATTGTTTTTTATAGCATTTTCTAAGGTATTTGTAATAGCTTGTTGCCCAACAACATCCTTAAAATTTTGAGGACGGTATTTACGCGCAGAAACTATAAAATGCTCCATTTATTGAAATATATTTGTGAAACAAAAGTAAGTATCTACTTCTTTTTTTACAAGGAGGTTTCTTAACAAAATGCTAAAGTTGTAAACAACTTGTAAATAGGAGTATTTTGTTACGACTGTGTAGGTAATTATTGTTATTATTTAAATTAAAGTTCGGACGATTGTACTACTATAAATAAAATATTTTAGTACAATTTTCTTTAATCAATCTAATTATTTGAAATATGAATATTTTAAAATGCATTACTGTAGTAAGTTTCTCTGTATTATTAATTTCTTGTTTTGGTTTTTCTGATAAAAAAGAAAGTAAACCAAAAGCAACTTATTCTCCCAACGAAAACAGCAAAGTTGCTTATTTTGCGAGCGGATGTTTTTGGTGTGTTGAAGCAATTTTTGAAAGTGTAAGTGGAGTAGAAGAAGCTGTTTCTGGATATGCTGGTGGTCATACAAAAAAACCAACCTACCAGTCTATAGGGTCTGGTACTACAGGTCATTCTGAAACTGTCGCAGTATATTATAACCCAAAAATTATTTCTTTTGAAACTTTGGTTACCGTTTTTTTTGGTTCTCATAACCCAACAACCGTAAATGGACAACATCCAGATTATGGAAGCCAATATAGATCTATTGCTTTTTATACGAATGCTACTGAAAAATTAACCATAGAAAATAAAATTTCCAAACTAAATAAAGAAGTGTATAATGGTAAAATTGCTACCGAAGTTAAAAAACTCACAACGTTTTACGAAGCTGAAAAATACCACCAAGATTTTGAAAGAAGAAATCCAAACCAAGGGTATATAAGAGCCATTTCTGTACCGCGATTAAATGCTTTTAAAAAGAAGTTTCCTGAGTTGTTAAAAAAAGAAACGCATTAATTTTTCAGAAAGTTGTGTTTTTTTTAGGAATCCAGTAGGAAAAAACATGTATGTTCAAACAAAAAAAACCTCATAATTTTGTGAGGTTTTTTTTAAAAAATAATAATTATTTAGAAGTTGGTATTTGAATGCCTAAATTTTTGATTACGAGTTCTGTAATATCAAATTTGTTATCTATATAAGCAAATTCATTCCCAGTTAATGTTAAAATTTGTGTATATCCTTCTGCTTTTGCAACGATAGTGATAGCATCACTTAATTTAGTATATAAAGGACGCATTAACTCTTCTTTTTTTAATTGAATTAACTTATTACCATTTTTTTGATATTTTTTAATATCAGCTTCCAATTCTGTAAGCTCCTTATAGTCTGCTTGTTTTGCTAATGGGCCAAGAGTTTTTTCATTCTTTTTAAAAGCTTCAACTTTTGTTTGATATGCTGTTATTTTGATAGAAAATACAGTATCTAATTTTGCACCGTACTCTTGAGATTTTTTTAAAACAACGGCTGTTTCTGGCATTAAATTTACAATATAATTACTGTCTATTGTACCAACCTTAGTTTGTGCAATAGCAACGGTACTTAGTAAAGCGATGCAAATAAATATAATTTTTGATTTCATGTCTTTTTGTTTTTTTTATGTGACAAAGATATAAAAGTGAGTGAATTACAAAAATTTCTTAGGTGTTTAAAATGTTAATTTTATCAGAAATTTCAGTAATAATAACGTTGCTTTCTGTTAAATGATCAAACCACAAAGTGTTTTCATCTCTTTTAAACCAAGTTCCTTGTCTTTTTGCAAACCTTCTTGTATTCTTTTTAATTTCTGATATGGCAAATTCCTTGGTATATTCTCCTTCAAAGTAAGAAAATAATTCTCGATACCCCACCGTTTGAAGTGCATTCAAATTTTTATGTTGCTGTAATTTTTTAACTTCTTCTAACAAACCGTTTTCAATCATGATATCTACCCGCATATTTATACGATTATAAATGACTTCTCTGTCTGCGTTTATGCCTATTTTTATCGAATGAAAATTTCTGGGCATTTTTGGTTTGTTTTTAAAAGTGGAATAAGGTGTGCCGGTTCCAATGCAAATTTCTAGCGCTCTAATAACTCTTTTCGGATTTTTTAATTCAATAATGTTATACGTTTCGGAATCTAATTCTTTTAATTTATTTTGAAGAAATTCAATACCGTCTTTTTTCAATTGTTGGGTTAATTTTTGTCGAATCTCAGGAGCTACTTTTGGGAAATAATCCAAACCTTTTAAAACAGCATCTACATATAGCCCAGAACCACCAACCATAATTTGAATAGGATTTTCTGAAAAGAGTTCGTCTAATTTTTTAAGTGCATCTCTTTCAAAAGCCCCAACATTATAATCTTCTAAAATACTTCTGTCTTGAATAAAATGGTGCGTTGCAGCTGCTAATTCATCAGTATTAGGAACAGCAGTGCCAATGCTCATTTCTTTGAAAAACTGACGAGAATCGCAAGAAATAATATCGCTTTTAAAATGATTTGCTAATTGGATACTCAACGCTGTTTTACCAATAGCGGTTGGTCCTACAATAGTGATTAGAAAATTATTTGAAGTCATTTAATTCAATTTACTGCCACAATCATAGCAAAAATCTGCTCCATCTTTATGGTCTTCTATCGAACAACTCACACATGCTTGTGTGTTTGTTTGTATTTTACTATCAAGATTTTTTGTCATTTCAGAACTTACAATTCCGGTGGGAATTGCAATAATTGCATATCCTAAAATCATAATAACACTTGCAATTAATTGCCCAAAGGGTGTATGAGGTGAAATATCTCCATAACCAACCGTAGTTAGTGTTACGATTGCCCAATATACACTTTTTGGAATGCTTGTAAAGCCATTTTCGGCTCCCTCAATCATGTACATTATCGTCCCTAAGATGATACATGAAATAACGACAAAAAACAAGAAAACTCCAATTTTAGCTTTACTCGCTTTTAGAGCGATTAATAATTTATTTGAAGCTCCAATGTATCTTGCCATTTTAAAAATCCTAAAAATCCTAAGTAAACGCAATGCTCTTAGAGCAGCAAGATGATGTGAACCAATAAAAAATAAGGAAAGATATTTAGGGATTGTTGATAGCAAATCGATCAATCCATAAAAACTAAAAATATATTTTAAGGGTTTTTTTATAGCAATTACCCTTAAAACATATTCTATCGAAAATAGAAGGGTAATTACCCATTCAGATATATTTAAAAAGGAATGATATTTTGTGTCTAAGCTTTCTACACTTTCTATCATTACGAATAAAACACTGGCAAAAATAGCAATTAATAGAACAATATCAAATGCTTTACCAGCCTGAGTATCTGCTTCATAAATAATTTCATGAAGTCTGTGTCTCCAAGAAGCGTTAGTTTCTGTTTTATCCAATGTATTTTTTTTTATTGTGATTTTATTTACAATCTAATAATTTTTTTAACTTTATTTTTATCGATATAATTTTTTATAATATTTTTAGTTTGTACTTTGTTTTCAATAGGCGTTAAAACCGCTTTTAAAATCTCCAACTTGTTTTCTTGATAATTTAAATTGGTATATCCATATCCAAAGACTTCATTGTTTTCAACTAATATAATGGCATTTTCTTCCACCTCTCTTCCTTTGTCAATAAGAATAAAATTGGCATTATTAAATTCTTTTATAGTTGTTTTTGGTTTCTTTTTAAAGTTGAATTTTGGAGATAAAACCTCCAATGCTATGGTATATTTTAATTGAGTGAAAAGTTCATTCCCAGTTTTGTCAAAAGAAATTGATTGGGCTCTTTCCTGAATTTTAAGCGCTCTTTTTGTTGCTTTTAAAAAGAGATTATTTACTGCGACCTTAATATCTTTTCCTTTTCCTAAATAAATGACTTTCCCTTCTTTGTCATGCACATAAAAAACGCCAATAGTAGCGGGTATTTTATCTATTAAATCTTTTGTTTTTTGTTGCTGTTTTCTACCATCAAAATATTTTATAGAATTTTGTATAATTGTTTTATTAATATCTTTTACTAACAATAGCTTAAATAATTGTACCGTAGCCAAAGCATCACCCGAAGCTCGGTGTCTATCAGTAATAGGAATTCCTAAAGATTTTGTCAATTTACCTAAGCTATAAGACGGTTGGTCTAAAATTAATTTTTGACTTAATTCGACCGTACACAAGGTGTTTCTATTAAAATCATACCCTAACCTATCAAATTCTGTACTTAAAATTCTATAGTCAAAGTCGGTGTTATGAGCTACTAAAACACATTCTGAAGTAATTTCTATAATCCGCTTTGCAACCTCATAAAATTTGGGCGCATTTGTAAGCATTTTGTTGCTAATTCCTGTCAGTTTTACAACAAATTCTTGAATAGGTTTTTCTGGGTTTACTAAACTAATAAATCGGTCTACAGTAGTGTGACCGTCAAATTTATAGATGGCAATTTCTGTGATGCCTTCTTCATTAAATTTTCCTCCAGTAGTTTCAATATCTAAAATTGCGTACAAATTTTTTTTCTTTAAAAACGAAATTTACTAATTATAATTTCTATTACCAAATATAGAACTTCCAACTCTAATCATGTTGCTGCCACTAGAGATTGCTAATGGATAATCTCCACTCATTCCCATAGATAAAATGTTGAGTGCTGTTTCTTGAGTTTTGAGTTTGTTGAAAAAAGCTTTAAGAGCTGAAAACTCCTCTTGTAATTGTTGTTGATTGTCTGTAAATGTTGCCATTCCCATAAAACCAACTACCTTTATGTTCTCTAATTCTAAAAATTCTTCTGAGGACAAAATAGCTTCAATTTCTTGAAATGAAAGACCAAATTTCGTTTCTTCTTTGGCAATTTTTGCTTGTAATAAGCAATTGATCGTGCGGTCATGTTTTTTCGCTTGTTTGTTAATTTCTTTCAACGTTTTCAAGCTGTCTACCCCGTGAATTAAATCGACAAAATGAGCCATGTATTTTACCTTATTACGCTGTAAATGGCCGATCATATGCCATTGAATGTCTTTTGGTAGCGCATCGTATTTCTCAACCATTTCCTGAATTTTGTTCTCTCCAAAAACTCGTTGACCAGCAGCATATGCTTCTTGTAAATCTACAAGCGGTTTGGTTTTAGAAACGGCAACTAAAGTTACGTTTTCAGGAAGTGATTGTTTTATTTTTAATAAATTTTCTTTAATCATTTGTGATTTTTAAAGTTCTATAGTCGCAACGTTTTAAAGACTGTCAGTTCGAGTAATTCCGTTTTTAAGTGACTTTGTTAAGACGTTTTCAATTTTACTGAAAACCTAATAGCCACTTGTTAATTCTTCACGAACTAATTCTTTAATAAAGCAATAATTTGATTTGCCAATTCGATACCAATTCTTTCTTGTGCTTCTTGTGTTGCTCCACCAATATGTGGCGTTAAAGAAATTTCTGGATTCATTAATAATTGAACAGCAGGTGTAGGTTCTGTTTCAAAAACATCCAAACCAGCAAACTGTACTTTACCACTTTCTAAAGCCTTTACTAAATCGACTTCATGTAGAAGGCCACCTCGTGAGGTGTTTATGATTCCAACACCTTTTTTCATTTGTTCAAATTCCAATGCTGTAATAATGTAATCTTCTTGCGCAGGAATATGTAATGTTATAAAATCTGCTTCCTTCAATACGACATCTTGAGCTACCGTATCAATAGTGAAAACAGTTTTTTGTCCGTTAAAAAAATCTAAGGTTATTGGGGCGCTTTTAATCTTCTTGTCAGTAGCTAATACATTCATTCCTAGTCCAATCGCTATTTTTGCTACGGCTTGACCAACTTTTCCAAAACCAATAATACCAATAGTTTTTTCTCGTAACTCAACTCCTTGTGAGTATGCTTTTCTTAAGTCATTAAAGCGAGAATCTCCTTCTAAAGGCATTTCTCTATTGGATGAGTGAAGAAATCGTACCATTCCAAATAAATGTGCGAAAACTAATTCTGCAACAGCACTAGAAGATGCTGTATGGGCGTTTATAACGTGAACTCCGTTGTCTTCTGCATAAGCAACATCAATATTGTCTAGCCCCACTCCTGCAAGTCCAATGAGTTTTAAACTTGGGCAAGCTTCAATTAATTCTTGTCTTACTTGAGTTGCACTTTTAACTAAAATTGCATCAATAGTATTTTCATTAATAAAGTTTTCTAATTGGTTTTGAGCAACTTTTACATTCATCACTTCAAATCCACCTTTTTCTAAAATGGCTCTTCCGCTTTCAGAAATTCCATCATTTGCTAATATTTTCATCATTCATTAAAAGTTAAAAAAATGAAATAGTTAAAAATTATTACATTTTTAAATATTCAAAAATTATGATATTAATTGTTTCTCAATACTGAGAGTGCTTTCCTTCTAAGAAGGTGAGGATTGGCTATTTTCTAATTCCTGCATTACATCTACCAAAGCTTGAACACTATATAATGGTAACGCATTATACATACTAGCCCTGTAACCCCCAACACTTCTATGACCATTGATCCCGCTAATTCCTGCTGCTGCCCACATTGTATTAAATTTCTCTTGTAAATTTTCATCATTTAAAACAAAAGTTGCATTCATCGTACTTCTATCTTCTTTCGCCACAACTCCTCTAAATAAAGGGTTTCTGTCGATTTCATTGTATAAAAGTGCTGCTTTTTTGTTGTTTACTTCTTCAATAAACTCAATACCACCTAAATCTTTTAACCATTGTAAAGTCAACATAGAGACATAGATAGCGAATACAGAAGGTGTATTGAACATACTTTCTTTATCAATATGAACTTGATAATTTAACATTGAAGGAATATGTCTTTCCACTTTTCCTAAAATAGCTTCTTTAATGATGACTAAAGTAGCGCCTGCAGGTCCCATGTTTTTTTGCGCTCCCGCATAAATTAAATCAAATTTCTCAAAATCTAATTGGCGAGAAAAAATATCTGAACTCATATCACAAACGACAGGAATACCTGTCTTTGGGAATTCTTTCATCTGAGTTCCCACAATCGTATTGTTACTTGTACAGTGAAAATAATCGGCATCTTCAGGAATTGAATATTCTTTGGGTATGTATGCATACCTTTTGTCTTTAGAGGAAGCAACTTCGTCCATTTCTCCAAATATTTTTGCTTCTTTTATTGCTTTGTCAGACCAAGTACCTGTATTCAAATAGGCAGCTTTTTTATTTAATAAATTATAAGCAACCATTAAAAACTCTAAACTTGCACCACCTTGTAAGAATAGGGCTTTGTATCCTTTATTTTCTAAACCTAAAAGTTCTAAAGATAAAGAACGTGCTTTTTCCATTACAGCAACAAAAGATTTACTTCTATGGGAAATTTCTAATAATGATAAATGATCATTATTAAAATTTAAAATAGCTTCGGAAGCTTTTTTAAGCACTTCTTCAGGTAAAATACAAGGACCTGCACTAAAATTATGTATTTTCATTTGTAATATTTTAAAATTAAAAGATTCAAGAATTCAAAAAAATAATTCAAAAATTAAATTTTTCGAAATCCCTTTCGATTTTTTGCGTTTAAAGTTCGTTATTTTATAATTGGTTTAAAAATTCTAATGTATTTATTCCATCTGCAAAATCTGTTAACTTTGGATGTTGAGTCTGCCCAAAAGCAACTTCATTTTCTATAAAACCATTAGCAACAATACATTGAATTTTTTCTTTGTCATGATCTAATTTTATTTTTAAATCACTTTCTGTATCGTAATACTCATAAAAAATAGTAGCAATAGGAGAGGAGTAACTTGCATCTTCTTTAATCATTAGAAACCCGTTTTCTAATAATTCAAACTCACTCATTAAGTAAACGGCTTTGTTATAATCGTAATTATTGGCATATTTTACATTGTTTATATGTTCTTTTTTAGCATACATCCCTGTGAAAAATGCATCGAAATTATAGTCTTTAGGAACATAAATTTTAGAAACACTTCTACAACCTAATCCAAAATATTGAAAAATATCATCGGATAATTTTATAAAATCGTCTTCCGCTTCATTTCCTGTCAAAACCGCTACAGAATTTCTACTTTTTCTTATAATATTTGGTTTGTTTTTAAAGTAATACTCAAAATAACGCGCAGTATTATCACTTCCAGTAGCGATAATTGCGTTATAATCAATCAATTTTTCTTCTGTAAAAGTGATTTTTCCTTTAAAACCTTCTTCAACATGCTCTAAATACTTCGCTAAAAAGGGTAATAAATGTTTATCACTAGATGATTGCTTTACCAACACCGAATGTCCAAAAATCAATACAGATAAAAAATCATGAAACCCAACTAAAGGTATGTTTCCAGCCATCACAATAGCTACTTTTTTTGAGGATCTATTGTTAGAATCATAAGGGGCTATGTAAGACTCTAAGTTGCTTTTAGTTAGTGTTTTACTCCAAGATTCAAGTGTGAATAGAATATTTTCTTTGGTAAACCAAGAGTTCTTTTCTTGTGCTAATTTTATTTGATGCAAAAAGCCATCAAAAAAGATTTCATTATGTTCAATATGATCGATTTTTTTTATATTTTCGATGGCATATTGACCTAAAAAGTCGCCTAATTTTGCGAATGCAGTAATTCTGTTTTGAATACTAATCATTTATTTTGGTTGTCTATGATTTTGGCTTTATTTTTGCAATTACAAAGGTACAAAAACAGAACAGAAAATTATGGCAATTATAATAACAGATGAATGTATAAATTGTGGGGCATGTGAACCAGAATGTCCTAATACTGCAATTTATGAAGGAGCAGATGATTGGAAGTATTCACAAGGTACAGATTTAAAAGGAAATGTTGTGTTGCCAGACGGTAAGTCTGTAAACGCAGACGATGACCAAGAACCTATTTCAGATGAAATTTATTACATTGTACCAGACAAGTGTACGGAGTGTAAAGGTTTTCATGATGAGCCACAATGTGCTGCAGTTTGTCCTGTAGATTGTTGTGTGCCAGATGAAGATGTTGTTGAAACAGAAGAAGTGTTGTTAGAAAAACAGCGCTTTATGCATAATGAGTAAGGCGAATATCGCTTTGTTTATCAGCGTAAAGAATTCATAGAAAACCCCAAGTAAAGCTTGGGGTTTTTAATATTGAAAAAATCGTGTATACTTCTTTTTAGAAGCTTTCACTAATTTTATAATTTAATGTTGAATTATAAATTTTTGAGGTATAATGCTGAACGATGTCTTAAATAATGAGCATCACCAAATTTTTAAAAAAAAGATATTTTAATACTATTCTAAATAATTTTTTAGACAGCATGTTTATGTGCTTTGTAAGAAGAACGAACCAAAGGACCACTTTCTACATACATAAAGCCCATTTCTAAGCCTAAAGTTTCATATTTCTTAAATTGCTCTGGTGTAATGAATTCTTTAACAGGGAGATGTTTTTTTGTAGGTTGTAGGTACTGACCAATAGTTAAAACGTCTAACCCAACACCTTGTAAGTCATTCATTGTTTGTATCACTTCCTCTTCCGTTTCTCCTAAACCAAGCATTAAACCCGTTTTGGTTCGCATTCCGTTTTCCTTTAGATATTTTAAAACTTCTAAACTTCTATCGTATTTTGCTTGTATTCGAACTTCACGTGTGAGTCTTCTAACAGTTTCCATATTATGAGAAACTACTTCTGGATGCACTGCTATAATTCGATCTATTTGTTTTGTGTTTCCTTGAAAATCAGGAATTAAAGTTTCTAAAGTTGTTTTTGGGTTTGCTCTGCGAATTGCCTCTACAGTTTCTGCCCAAATAATAGAACCACCATCTTTTAAATCATCTCTATCTACAGAGGTAATTACCGCATGTTTTATACTCATGATTTTTATTGAACGCGCTACTTTTTCTGGTTCATCCCATTCAACCGTGTCTGGCCTTCCTGTTTTTACACCGCAAAATCCACAAGAACGCGTACAGATATTTCCTAAAATCATAAACGTTGCGGTTCCCTCTCCCCAACATTCACCCATGTTTGGGCAGCTACCACTTGTGCAAATGGTGTTTAATTTATACTTATCTACTAAACCTCTTAGTTCCGTGTATTTTTTACCAACGGGTAGTTTTACACGTAACCATTTTGGCTTTTGAGGTCTTTCTTGAAGTGCTACAGCTGCTGTTGCCATTTTTATTGAGTTTAAAATGCAAAGATACAAAGGAAATTTTTAAATACTCATTAAAAACCAAGTACTAAATCCTATTAAAAAAACAATTCCAACAACACTCAGAATTCGCAGGGAAGTTCCAGGTTGATGTTCTTTTGGGGTATGCTTTCCTGTGATCAATTTATAATTTAAAATGGCATAAAATGGTGCTGTTAAAAAAGATAAAATGGTAGCAAATTTAACGAGTAGTCCCATATTATCCATAAAGTAATTTAAGATTAAAAATGTGCCTAAAAATAAAAGAAGAATCCAAAACCAATACCCAAATTTAAGTTCTTTATTCCATAAGAGTTTCGTGGTTCTGTTCATTGCTCTTGGAGAAGCATCCATGGTTGTAATTGTTGTACTGAACATCGTTGTAAATGCAGCAATAGCGATAAGTAAATGAGAAAATTCCCCTAAATTCTTAGTGTACAGATTTATTAATTGTGTCGCAAAAAGACCTCCTTTATTAGAAAATGTTTCTCCAGATTTATACATAACCAAAGCACCTAATAGTAAGAAGCAAATACCAAGACATAGGGTACTGATATATCCCACATTAAAATCAAAAATTGCCGCTGTTCTTTTCGTCTTTATAACGGTAGTTTTATCTTTTTCTACAGACCAAATAGAATGCCAAATTGAAACATCTAAAGGCGCTGGCATCCAACCTAAAAAAGCAATCAAAAAGGTAAGTTCGACTGTGCCAGAAGGAATAATTTGAGTAACATCAAAAGATTCTTTTGTACTAAATATAGCAATCCCTACAGCAAGAATGGTACTAATTGTTAAAATAACAATGATGTATTTCATTAAATTATCTAGCAGTTTATACTTACCAACAACTAAAAAAACAACACTGATAAACATCAAAAGTGTCGCCCATAAAACCAAATCATTTGTCAATCCAAAAAGTTGTGATGCTAAACCAGCAGTAACAATTGTTACAGCTGCTTGTATGGTAAACATGGTTGCGAAATTGAGAATATAATAGGCAATTAAAACGCCTTTGCCTAGTTTACGATATCCATCTAATAACGTTTCTCCTGTTGCAGCTGCATAACGGGGTCCAAATTGAAAAAAAGGATATTTAAATAAATGGACCAATAACAACGCCCAAATTAAGCCAAAACCAAATTCTGCACCCGCTCTTGTCGATTGAACCAAATGTGAAACTCCAATTGCTGCTCCTGCAAATAGTAAACCTGGACCTAAAGATTGTAAAAATGTTTTTTTCAAAATTAGGTCCTCTTAAGAATTTCAGATAATAATTTTTTTGCACGTAATAATTTTACTTTTACGTTGTTCATTGGTTCATTAATTTGGATTGAAATTTCTTTATAACTTAGTTCTTGAAAATAACGCAACTGAATAACTTCTTGATATTTAGGTTTTATTTTCTTGATATCTCTTAGGAGTTTTGCTAAATTTTGTTCGGTAATAATCTTGTCTTCTGGGGTGGGGTTTTCGTCTGCAATTAAATATGCTTTTTCTTCTTGCTCTTTCGATGTATCTGCTGCAATAGAAATGTTTTTTTTACGAAATAAATCGATGTGTATGTTTTTTGAAATAGTAATTAGCCAAGTATTAAAAAGGTATTTTTCATCATAAGTATCAATTTTATCAAAAGCTTTAGAAAATGTTTGTATCGTAATATCTTCTGCGTCATTTTCACTTTGGGTTCTTTTTAATTGATAATTATAAACATTTGCCCAAAATGTATCTAATAAATATCTAAAAGCAGCTTGATTTCCATTTTTAGCCTTGGATATATTTAAATGAAGTTTTTTATCGATTTTATCCAATGAAGTTGGTTTTGATGACAAATTAGTGATAAATATCTAAAAGATGAGACAGTAGCATACTAATTTATAAAATGGTAAAGAAAAGGAAATTAGCGGTTGAATGAATTTGATTGTTTTTTTTTACTCAGTAAATCACAAGTATTACTTATCGTAAAAGAACTCACTGGAACGATTATTCGTGTTCAGGAGCTGCACAAGATTCAAATTGCTCTGGAGTTTTTCCACAAAAACCACAAGATTCACCTGTTTCATTTAACATGGGGTTTTGGCTAGCGCAAGTTCCTGCAAATTTACCATCCTTTTTTGCCCAAATTTTAATGGCGATTCCAGCTACACCAAGTGCTAATAAACCTAAAGTAAGTAATAATAATTTCATAAAAATTGTTTATAATGCAAAGATACAAATTCTAATTTCCTCTTTAAATATCTACTTTTAAAATTTTTTGTGACTTTTCTTTTTTTTAGTGTCAAAAACATTAGTAAGACGAAGTTAATTAATTAAAAATAAAAATTTATATTATGAAAAAGTATTTTGCTGAATTATTCGGAACTTTTTGGTTGGTATTTGGAGGTTGTGGTAGTGCAATTTTTGCTGCTGGTTTTCCAGAATTAGGAATTGGTTTTGTGGGAGTTTCACTCGCTTTTGGTCTCACTGTTTTAACAATGGCTTATGCGGTAGGTCATATTTCTGGAGGGCATTTTAATCCTGCGGTTTCTTTTGGTCTTTGGGCTGGAGGGAAATTTTCTACGAAAGAATTAATCCCTTACATTATTTTTCAATTAGTAGGTGCAATTTTAGCAGCCGCTGTTTTATTTTCAATTGTTTCTGGTAAATCTGGTTTTGAATCTGTCGGTGGTTTTGCCGCTAATGGATACGGAGCGTTATCTCCAGATAAATATTCGATGCAATCTGCTTTCATAGCAGAATTTATATTGACCCTGTTTTTTTTATTAATTATTTTAGGTAGTACAAATGAAAGAGCTCCTAAAGGATTTGCTCCAATAGCAATAGGTTTAGGATTAACATTAATTCATTTAATTAGTATCCCTATTACAAATACTTCTGTAAATCCTGCACGTTCTATCAGTCAAGCTCTTTTTGCTGGAGGTGAATATCTAACTCAATCTTGGTTGTTTTGGGTTGCACCAATTGCTGGTGCACTAGTTGCAGGATGTATACACAGATTGTTATTTGAAAACGAATAAGGTATAAATGACTTTTTCTCAAACCAGATGAATGAAAATTCATCTGGTTTTTTGTATTTTTATTTTTTCTTTTCATAGTTTAATGATGAACTTTTAAACTATTTCCATTTTTTAAGGTCTAAAGACTAAATAATTTATTTAAAATGAAAATATATCTATTGACCAAACGATTCGTTTTATTTTTAGCATTAATAATGAATGCTTGTAGTACTTCACCAACAACAAGTGATTCAGTATTGAAAGATTTTGAGTCTGAAAGGACCTATGATATTACTTCGATTTTATCCAAATTTGACGGTATAGCTGCTGTTTCTTATGCTGTTAATGACAATACAGTAACATTTACAACAACCGATTTACCAAATCATACCAGTCCATATTGGCCAACAAATAATGATTTATATGAAGCTTACACAGGTACAAATCCTAACTGGAGGCAAAACCCTAATTCCATTGGAGCACAGAACATTACATTTACAATGACATTAAATCCAAAAGAGGCATTTATTAAAAGTGATACCCCCATGGGACCAATTGGAATTTCTAGGAATGGAATTGTGTTTTTTAATCAATATGCTGCAGGAGGCGCAGCGTTAGAAAACGAAATAAATTCTTTTGACCAGTGGTTAGGTCATCCTGCCGGAACACAATATCATTATCATATTGAACCTACCTTTTTAACAAATTCTTTTGGTAAAAATTCTTTTTTAGGATTGCTTTTAGATGGCTTTCCTGTTTACGGTCCCGAAGAAAATGGAGTAACAATAACCAATGCAGATTTAGATGATTTTCATGGGCACACTTCCACAACAACGGATTTTCCGGATGGTATTTACCATTATCATATTACAAATGAAGATCCGTACTTGAACGGCAACGGATTTTTTGGAACCCCAGGATCAGTAACAAGATAATCTTTTGAATCTTTTAAAAATTCACCTCCTATTCTGTTTCCTTTTTATTTCTTGTGAATATAAAACTCAAGGGAAAACAAGTGCTTCTTCTATGGAAGAAACTGTAATCCTATTTCTAAATAAAAATGATGTTAATTTTAAACTAAAAAATGGAGTACTTTTTTTTAAAGAAAATCCATTTTCTGGAACTGTCAATGAATTTTATGAAGATAAAAAAATTAAATCTATATCTGCATATTACCAAGGTAAAAGACATGGAAAGTATTTCGGTTGGTATCAAAATAAACAAAAATGGTTTGAACGCTTTTATCAGGATGGAATAAAAAAAGGGGTTCATAAAGGTTGGTTTAAAGACGGACAAAAAATGTTTGATTATCAATTAAATAAGAATGGAGTTTATAACGGAAGTGTAAAAGACTGGTATTTCAATGGACAATTAGAAAAGCATTTTAATTTTGTAGATGGAAAAGAAGTTGGAAGCCAAAAAATGTGGACTATAAATGGGAAAATACGCACTAATTTTTATACCGTAAATAATGAAAGGCATGGTTTAATTGGATTGAAAAAATGCGCGAGTGTTATGGACCATAAAACAGAAAACCGACAATGAATTTCAAACTTTTATTTTTAGTACTCGTTATTTTTTTTTCTTGTAAAAGTGAAACGATAATTGATAAATCAAAAACACTTCCTTTTTACAATTCAGAAGATTTTACCCCAGAATGGATTGCAAAAAGTGATAAAAAGTACTTGCAAATTAACAAAATAGCTCCGTTTGAATTTATCAATCAAGATGGAGTAAAAATTACCAATAAAGATTTTGAAGGGAAAATTTATATTGCAAATTTTTTCTTTACAACTTGCCCAGGCATTTGTCCGATTTTAGCTGAAAATATGGGGGTGCTTCAAGAAAACTATAAAAATGATGCTACTATTATTTTGCTCTCACATACCGTGATGCCTTTGGTCGATTCTGTTGAAAAAATTAAAGCATACGCTACAGAGAAAAAAGCAATAGCTAATAAATGGCATTTGGTTACTGGTCACAGAGATCAAATCTATAGCATTGCTAGAACGTCTTATTTTGCTGATGAAGATTTCAAAAAAACAAAAGATGAAAGCGAGTTTATTCACACAGAAAATTTTGTCTTAGTTGATAAGAAGGGAAGAATTAGAGGCGTTTATAATGGAACTTTAAGGTTAGATATTCAACGACTAAAACGTCATATAGCATTATTAAAAAAAGAAAATTAAATTACATTTACTTCTATTTCTAAAGAAATTTCAAATTTTTTAAAAATACTTTTTTGGATCTTTTCTGCAAGTAGATAAATCTCTTTTCCAGAAGCATTTCCATAATTAACGAGTACTAAAGCTTGTTTTTCATGTATCCCAAATTCACCAAAACGTTTTCCTTTAAAACCAGCCTGTTCAATTAACCAACCAGCGGGAACTTTAACTTCAGTATCCGCTTTTTTGGGGCCACTAGAAATGATAGGATAACTTGGAATATTTGGGTGTTTTTTTTGAAGATTTAAGAAATGAGATTTTTGAATTACAGGGTTTTTAAAAAAACTACCACTGTTTCCTATTTCTTTTGGATCAGGAAGTTTGGATTTTCTGATGGCAATTACGGCTTCTGAAAGATCTCTTAAAGTTGGGTTTTTTATTTTTTTTGAAGCTAGTTCTGATTTAATAGCTCCATAAGAAGAGTTTAAATTATGCGTATTTTTTGTCAATTGAAAACTAACAGATGTAATTATATACTTCCCTTTTACATCATTTTTAAAAATGGAGTTTCTATACCCAAATTTACATGCTGCATTAGAAAATTGAACCATTTTACCTGTTTCAATATTTAAAGTTTCTACTTTTGTAATGGTGTCTTTTACTTCCGCCCCATAAGCACCAATATTTTGGATAGGGCAGGTGCCCACATTTCCAGGAATTAAAGAGAGATTTTCTAATCCACCATAATTTTCAGAAACACACCATAAAACAAATTCGTGCCAATCTTCACCAGCATTTACAGTAATGTATACAGCATCATTATTTTCTTGGTCAATAGAAATTCCTTTAATATCAATATGAACCACCAATTTTTCAATATCTTTTGTTAGCAACATATTAGATCCACCAGAAATTAAAAACACGTCCTTTTCTATTTTTAAAAGCTGTTGTAGTTCGTACACAGAAGTGACAGAAATAAAACGTTTGGCATAGACAGAGATACCAAATGTATTATAACTTTTAAGCGATATGTTTTGTTGGATATTCATACATTTTCTACAAGGTCAGAAAACCGTGTAGTTTTCAATTAATTAGGATATTGCTTTAATGCTACAGCTAAAATTTCTACAGATTTAATTAAATCTTTTTTATTTAAAACGTATGCAATTCTTACTTGGTTTTTCCCCTCACCCTTAGTGGAGTAGAATCCACTTGCAGGAGCAATCATGACCGTTTCATTATTGTAATTGAACGCTTCTAGAAGCCATTGTGCAAAATGATCCGTGTCTTTTACGGGCAATTCAGCAACACAATAAAACGCTCCTTTTGGGTTGGCTACTTTTACGCCTTCAATGTTTTTTAAAGCTGCAACTAATGTATTTCTTCTTTCAACATATTCTTCTATAACATCATCAAAATACTTCTGTGGGGTATCTAAGGCAGCTTCACTTGCAATCAAAGCATATGTTGGTGGACTTAAACGTGCTTGTGCAAATTTAATAGCAGTCTTTATAAATTCGCTATTTTTTGATACAAGACAACCAATTCTTGCGCCACACATACTATAGCGTTTAGAAACAGAGTCTATTACAATAGCGTTTTGTTCTAAACCATCTATTGCCATTACAGAGGTATGCTGCAACCCATCATAGGTAAATTCTCTATAAACTTCATCAGCAATCAAAAACAAATCATATTTTAAAACGAGTGCTTTTAATTTTTGTAATTCTTCTTTTGAATACAAATAGCCAGTAGGGTTCCCAGGATTACAAATTAATATTGCTTTTGTTTTTTTGGTAATTAATTGCTCAAAATCTTCAATTTTTGGTAAGGAAAAATTATCTTCAATTTTAGAAATTACAGGAACTACTGCTACTCCAGAAGCAGTAGTGAATCCATTGTAATTTGCATAAAATGGCTCAGGAATAATAATTTCATCTCCAGGATCAGTAATACTTCCAATGGCAAAAAACAAGGCTTCAGAACCACCAGTTGTTACTACAATATGGTTTGGTGATAAATTAATATGATGTTTTTTGTAATAGTTAACAAGTTTTTTTCGGTAAGTTTCTGTCCCCTCAGAACGCGCGTATGCCAATGTTTCAATGTCATTGTTTTTTACTGCATCTAAAGCTATTTGTGGTGTTTTTATATCGGGTTGCCCAATATTTAAATGAAATACCTTAGTGCCTCTTTTCTTAGCATCTTCAGCATAAGGAACCAATTTTCTTATGGGAGATTCTGGCATTTTTAATCCTTTCTTAGATAGTAGAGGCATGTTACTGTTTTAAGTATTTTGTGTGTGCTAATTTCCGAAATATATTTTAGTTAAACCGTTTTATTGAGGAAACTTTAAAAGGTTAAACATTTTCTTAATGTAAAGTATATAATCGTTGTATATTTCAGTAGTATAAATGTTTTTTAGTTTGAAAATAATGCATACTAATTTGCCATTAGATTTTCTTTTAAATGAAGCGCTCTTTCAAAATAAAAGAAGTCATCAAAAACTCACTAGCACATGCTGCAGGTTTATTAAAAGAGGATGTGATTTTAAGAATAAAAGGAAAACCAGCTCACGATTTTACAATTGCAGAGATCCTTAAGAAATCCCAAGAAAAAATATAAATAAAATTAAAATAACGATAAGAAAAGATGAAGTTGAAATGAAGTTTGAATTTAGACTTCATAACAGTATCTAATCTAATTATCTCTTAAAAGACTTTTTTCTTTTTCTAAAGAAATTTCTTTATTTACAAAACCTTTAATTTTAATTATTTTTCTAGGAATCTTTGCATTTGAAGAAATCGTAATAGATTTAGAAAAACCACCCACTCTTTTGGTATCATAAGAAACTTTAATTTCACCTTTTTCTCCAGGCATAATTGGTGCTTCTGGTTTTTTAGGAACAGTACAACCACAAGAAGATTTAATAGTTTCTATAATTAAAGGTTGGTTACCAACATTTGTAAAAACAAAAACTCTTGCTCCTTCTGATGCTTTTTCAATTTTCCCATAATCAATAGTTTCCTGTTCAAATTTAAATTCTTGAGAATATAAAGAAAGGCTGCTAAAAATAATCACTAAAAATAATCCGAATTTTTTCATAACTAAAAATTTATTTTGTAAAAATAATACTAATAATTTGTTTTAAAAAATCAACTACTAATTTTTTCCACAAAATAGATAATTGTATTTTTGCGAATTATATTTCAAAAACTATTCCAAAGTATGACAATTCCATCTAAATATAATGCAAGTCAAGTAGAAGGTAAATGGTATGAATACTGGATGAAAAATAATTATTTTCATTCAACGCCAGATGAAAGAGAACCTTATACTATTGTAATTCCTCCTCCAAACGTAACAGGAGTATTGCATATGGGACACATGCTAAATAATACAATTCAAGATGTATTAATTAGACGTGCTCGTTTGTTGGGTAAAAATGCCTGTTGGGTTCCTGGAACAGATCATGCATCTATTGCTACAGAAGCAAAAGTAGTTGCGAAATTAAAAGAACAAGGAATTCATAAAAGCGACTTAACGCGTGAAGAATTTTTACAACACGCATTTGATTGGAAAGATGAATATGGAGGGAAAATTTTAGAACAATTAAAAAAGTTAGGCGCCTCATGTGATTGGGAAAGAACGGCGTTTACAATGGATCCAGAAATGTCTGAATCTGTGATTAAAGTTTTTGTTGATTTATATAACAAAGGACTGATATATAGGGGGTATAGAATGGTTAACTGGGATCCTGAAGCGAAAACGACTTTGTCTGATGAAGAGGTAATTCACGAAGAAAGACAAGGGAATTTATACTATTTAAAATATAAAATTGTATCCCCAATCCTTTCCGAAGGAAAGGGAGCTGAGAAAGAAATTCTTCATAATAGTGAGACTTCTTCTCTTTTGGATGGGGCAGGAGAGGATGAGTATTTAACAATTGCAACCACACGCCCAGAAACTATTTTTGGAGATACTGCAATTTGTATCAACCCAAATGATGAACGTTTTACACATTTAAAAGGAAAGAAAGTAATTGTACCGTTATGTAATAGAGTAATTCCTATTATTGAAGATGAATATGTTGATTTAGAGTTCGGTACAGGCTGTTTGAAAGTAACGCCTGCTCACGATGAAAATGATAAAAATTTAGGCGAGAAACACCAATTAGAAGTCATTGATATTTTTAATGAGGATGCTTCTTTAAATTCCTACGGATTGCATTATCAAGGAAAAGATAGATTTGTAGTAAGAAAAGAAATTGCAAAAGAGTTAGAAGAAAAAGGGGTTTTAGTGAAGACTGAATCACACATTAATAAAGTAGGAACTTCAGAAAGAACCAAAGCGGTCATAGAACCAAGATTGTCTGATCAATGGTTTTTAAAGATGAAAGATTTAGCGAAACCTGCAATAGAAGCCGTTTTAGGAGAAGATGCTGCAATTAATTTATATCCAAAGAAGTTTGAAAACACCTATCGTCATTGGATGGAAAATGTGCGTGATTGGAATATTTCTCGTCAATTGTGGTGGGGACAACAAATTCCTGCGTATTTCTACGGAGATGGAAAAGAAGACTTTGTCGTTGCAGAGAACATTGCAGATGCATTAATTCTTGCTAAAGAAAAAACAGGTAATACTTCGCTTTCAGTGTCCGACCTTACCCAAGACGAAGACGCACTAGATACATGGTTTTCTTCTTGGTTGTGGCCCATGTCTGTTTTTGATGGAATTCGGAATCCTGAAAACGAAGAAATTAAATATTATTATCCAACAAACGATTTAGTTACTGGTCCAGATATTTTATTTTTCTGGGTGGCAAGAATGATCGTTGCTGGATATGAGTATAAAGATGAAAAACCTTTTCAAAATGTTTATTTAACGGGTTTAGTTAGAGACAAACAAAGACGTAAAATGTCTAAATCTTTAGGAAACTCACCAGATGCTTTAAAATTAATTGAAGATTATGGAGCAGATGGGGTTAGAGTAGGGCTTTTATTAAGTTCTGCTGCAGGTAACGATTTAATGTTTGAGGAAGATTTATGTCAGCAAGGAAAAGGATTTGCAAATAAAATTTGGAATGCTTTCCGTTTGATAAAAGGTTGGGAAGTTGATACGACTATAGAGCAACCAGCAACTGCGAGTATTGGTTTAGTTTGGTATGAAGCGAAATTTCAAAAAACGCTTGCAGAAATAGAAGACCATTTTTCTAAATACCGTTTATCAGATGCTTTAATGGCAATTTATAAATTGATTAATGATGATTTTTCTTCTTGGTTATTAGAAATTGTTAAACCGGCATACCAACATCCCATTGATAAAAAGACATTTGATGCGATTCTTAGAGTTTTAGAGAATAATTTAAAAGTGCTACATCCTTTTATGCCTTTTTTATCGGAAGACATTTGGCAATATATAACAGATAGAACTCCAGAAGAAGCATTAATTATTGCGAAATATCCAATAATTAAAGATTTTGATCCTAAAATTATTACTGATTTTGAGTTTGCAACTGATGTTGTGTCAGGAATCAGAACCATTAGAAAAGATAAAAACATTTCTTTTAAAGACACTGTAGAATTATTTGTTGTTGATACTGAGAAAAATACAAAAGAATTCAATGCTGTAATTCAGAAATTAACAAATGTATCTGCAATTAATTACGTTTCAAAAAAAGTAGAAGGAACTTCATTTAGAGTAAAATCTAACGAGTATTTTATTCCTGTTTCTATAGAAAATATTGATGTAGAAGCTGAAATTAAGAAGCTAGAAGGCGAACTTAAAAGAGCAGAAGGTTTCTTATTTGGAGTGACAAAAAAGCTTTCTAACGAGCGTTTTGTTTCTAATGCACCAGAACAAGTACTTGCTTTAGAACGTAAAAAAGAAGCCGATACAGTCGCAAAAATTGAAACGATTAAAAGTAGTTTAGCAAGTTTGAAGTAAAACTTTGATACCTCACTGGTTATAAAACTGGAGAGGTTTTTAAATACTAATATTATTTAATATTTCAGATGTGAAATAGTTGTTTTTTTTAAAGTCTTACGAATGCACTCGAATTAAAGTAAAACAGCATTGATATTCGTTAATTCTTCCTCAGAAAAACGAGTATTTTCAGTGGCTTTTACACTGTCCAAAATTTGCTCCGTTTTACTGGCTCCAATTAAAACAGAGGTAATTCTATCATCTTTTAAAATCCAAGAAATGGCCATTTGTGCTAAATTCTGATTTCTATTTTTGGCAATTTCATTCAATTTTTTAATCTTTGGAAGCATCTCAAAAACGGTATCCGTATTTAAAAACGGGCTTTCTTTTACAGCTCTAGAATCTTTTGGTAATCCATTGATGTATTTATCGGTCAACATCCCCTGAGCCAAGGGAGAAAAACAAATTGTTCCAACTCCAGATTTTTTTAATATGTCTAACAATCCATCTTCAATCCAGCGATCAAATAAATTATATTTTGGTTGATGAATCAAACAAGGGGTTCCTAATTCTTTCAATATTTTAAATGCTTTTTCTGCTTCTTTTGGATGATAATTAGAAATCCCAACATACAGTGCTTTTCCTTGTTTTACGATTAAATCTAGCGCACCCATGGTCTCCTCTAAAGGAGTTTCATGATCAGGTCTGTGATGATAAAAAATATCTACATACTCCAAACCCATTCTTCGTAGACTTTGGTCTAAACTCGAAATTAAATACTTCTTAGACCCATTATCTCCATAAGGTCCAGGCCACATTCCATAACCAGCTTTTGATGAAATGATCAATTCATCTCGATAGTTCTTAAAGTCTTTCTTTAAAATTTTACCAAAATTTTCTTCGGCAGCACCAGGAGAAGGTCCATAATTATTGGCCAAATCAAAATGCGTAATTCCATTGTCAAAAGCACATTTTAAAAGATTCCTTGCATTTTTGAAATTGTCATTGTCTCCGAAATTATGCCATAAACCTAGAGAGAGTTCGGGTAGTAACAAACCGCTATTTCCCGTCCTTCTATAATTCATTTTTTGATAGCGATTCTCAGCGGCAATATAATTGTTGTTTTTAGTCATAATTATTAAAGCAAGGCTTCTTTTAATAATGTAATTGGATGTTTTGCAGTTCGCTTTGTCCCATCAAAAATTTGATGTCTACAACTTGTTCCTGACGCTGCTATTTCAGTATCTGAACTACAATTTCTTATTTTTGAAAATAATGTGTCTTCTCCAACTTGCATAGAAACTTTATAATGTTCTTTTTCATACCCAAAAGAACCTGCCATTCCGCAACAACCAGAATTAATAATAGTTACCGAATAATTTGTTGGAATATTTAAAACTTGAAAACTTGCATGCGTTCCAGACAACGCTTTTTGATGGCAATGTCCGTGAATTTTTAATGTTTTAGCTTCTGATGTAAAAAGAGAACGATCTACATTTCCTTTTTCTAATTCTTGTGCTAAAAACTCTTCGAACATAAAACTGTTTTTTGCTATCTTTTCTGCGGATGCTTTGTCATCTGCTAAACGAATATATTCATCTCTAAACCCTAAAATTGCAGAAGGTTCTATTCCTATTAACGGAGTTTCATTAGTGATAATATCTTTAAAAATAGTAACATTATTATTACAAATTTCTTTAGCTTCCTTCAAAAAGCCTTTAGAAATATGACTTCTACCACTTTCATCATGCGCAATGGTTTTTACCTGGTATCCTAATTTTTCTAATAATACAACGGCATCTTTTCCAATTTCAGCATCATAAAAATTAGTAAATTCATCATTAAATAAATAAACTACTTTTTTAGATGTTCTTGAGTGATGTTTCTTCAACCAACTCTTTAAAGTCTGATTTGCTAATTTAGGTACTGAACGTTCAACAGCAACTCCTAAAACTTTTTTTGCAAGGATTGAATTAGTGAAAAAGTTAGTAATTCTAGGTAAATAACTTCCTAATTTATTGTATTTGGCATTGTTTGCAAATAATTTATTTCTAAAAGAATAACCGTTTGCTTCTTGATACTGATATAAAAACTCGGCTTTCATTGTTGCAATATCAACATTACTTGGACATTCGGATGCACAAGCTTTACAACTTAAACAGAGGTCAAAAACCTCTTTTAATTCTTCATGATTAAATTTATTAGCTTCCTTTGAATTTGTTAAAAACTCTCGTAATGTATTTGCTCTTGCCCGGGTAGTATCTTTTTCATCTTTTGTAGCTCTATAACTTGGACACATCGTACCACCAGCTTCTACAGGTTTTCTGCAATCTCCAGAGCCATTGCATTTTTCTGCTAATTTTAGAATTCCTTCACTGTCAGAAAAATCTTGAATCGTTGCTATTTTTGGTTCTTTCCGATCTACTTCATATCGCAAATTTTCATCCATTGAAAAAGCATCTGTAATTTTCCCTTGGTTAAAAACATTGTTGGGATCAAATGCTTTTTTTATACGTCTTAACAATTGGTAGTTTTGTTCACCTATCATCAACGGAATAAATTCTGCACGCACAATTCCATCTCCATGCTCTCCACTAAAAGAACCCTTGTATTTCTTTACTAATTCTGCAGTTTCAGTTGTAATTTTTCTAAATAAAACAACATCTTCTTTTTTCTTTAAATTCAATATGGGTCGCAAATGCAATTCACCAGCACCAGCATGTGCATAATACACCGCTTTTTGCTGATATTTATCCATGATTTTAGTGAACTCTTCTATGTAGCTTGGCAAGTCTTCTAAAGCAACGGCAGTATCTTCGATACAGGCAACTGCTTTTTTGTCGCCAATAATATTTGCCAAAGCACCCAAACCTGCTTTTCGTAAATAATGCACCTTTGCAAGGTCTTTTCCGTATACTTTTGGATGGTGGTAACCAAAATTGTTTTTTTCTAAATCAGCAATTAAATTATCAGCGATTATTTCAGCTTCTTCTAATGAATTTGCAGAAACTTCTAACATTAATACCGCTTCTGGGTCTCCTTGTAAAAAGAACCTGTTTTTTGCCAACTCACGATTGTTTTTTGTACAGTCTAAAATGGTTTTGTCCATTAACTCACAATTGTATAAATTGTGATTCATTGCTATTACAGTCGCTTTTAAACTCTCATTGATGCTTTTAAAATGGGTACAAATCATAATGCTTTCTGATGGAGGTAAAGCATCTAATTGTAGGGTGATTGACGTTGAAAAAGCCAAGGTTCCTTCACTTCCAGACAAAAGTTTTGCAACATTTATGGTTGGTGAAGTTCCTCCAAATAAATCGGATTTTAAAAATTCGTCTACAGCGTAGCCTGTACATCTTCTGTGAATGGTTTCTTTCGGAAACTCCTTCTTTATTTCTTGTTGGTTTTCTACCGAAGAAAGTTCTTCAAAAATTGCTTTATAGATACTTCCTTCCTGCGTTTTTTCTTTGGTTTTATTGATGAATTCTGTAGAAGTAATTTCTTTGAAAGTTGCAGCACTACCATCACTTAAAATAGCTTCAATTTCTAATACTTTATCACGGGTAACTCCATACTTTATAGACGTACTTCCAGAAGAGTTGTTACCAACCATTCCCCCCATCATACATCTGTTTGATGTTGAGGTATTTGGACCAAAAAATAAACCATGAGGTTTTAAGTACACATTTAAAGAATCTCTTACAATTCCCGGTTCTAGTTTTATAGTTTTCGCTTTTTTGTTAAAAGAAATAATATTGGTAAAATATTTCGCAACATCTACTACAATTCCATCACCAACACATTGCCCAGCTAACGATGTCCCTGCAGTTCTGGGTATTAAAGTAATCGTGTTTAAAGTAGCAAATTCAATTAAGGTTTTAATGTCTTTCTGATCCTTTGGGAAAGCTACTGCTAAGGGGATTTTACGATACACAGATGCGTCTGTAGCATACAATGTTTTGTGTAAATTATCAAACAAAACATCACCTGAAAGTGAATTGTGTAAGGTTTTTAAAGTCGAATTATCTATCATTAATTTACTGTTAAAAAAGTAAGAATATATTTTGCAAATATCCGAATAAAAATATTATTCAAAGAAGATAGAAAAGAGTTTGTTAATTTTTATAGAATGAATAATTTAAAGCGGGGTGAAGTAAGGGTTGAAAATTGTCTAAAGAAGGGGATTTATTCTTGATTTTTAGAGGTCATTTTGTTTTCAAAAAAAACTTTTATTATTTTATAGAATACTTTTTGAAGTTGTGTTTTTTAATTATAAAATAAATACAAAGTTGAATTAGAAAGGCTTAGTAATTCAATTTTTTATGAAAAGCGAGTTTTAATATGAATGATTTTGGTGCTCTTTTTTGACAAAATAAATTTCAAAAATGCGAAGTACTAGTGTTATTTATGTGCAATTACAGCTGCCATAAAGTAAGTTGTCTCTTTTTTATGTGAATAATAGTCTGTAGTTGTTCTAAAAAAGCAACAACTACAGACTTGTTGTTAATGTATTTACAATTTTATCAGCGGCAAGTACTTTTCTTGATTGGTAATGAAAAGCAGGATATTTAAAACCAACCCAATAATAGCAAATAGAATACCTGCTGGATCAAGTGAAAGATGAAAAAGAACGGCACAAACTAGAATTGGAAAAATGATTATTAGCACAAGGGGAACTGCCTTGTTAACGATTAATAAGGCTCCTACAATGATTTCTACTACAGAAATTACAGGAAAAAATAATTTTGTACTTGCTAGAGCTCCTAAAAAAGCACCTGCTTGAGGACCTACTTCTGGCATCGGCATAAACTGTAAAAATCCATTTAAGCCAAAAAATAATAAGAATACTCCGAAAAAGATACGCATCAATGTTTTAAAATTTTTCATAATTTTTTGTATTTATAATATTAAGTTACCATACAAAGGTGCAAGTTGATTGGATATATTCTTGGTAAAAATTTGTTTAAAAATGGTATTATTGTGTAAGTTTATTATTTCTACGAAACTCTTTTGGAGTGATTTTTGTTAATTTTTTAAAAAATTTAGTAAAGTATGAGTTGTCTTCAAACTTTAAGTCGTAGGCTATTTGACCTATGTTTTCTGTCGAATAAATTAGTCTTCTTTTAATTTCAATGAGCAGTCTTTTTGCAATAATATTTTCGGTAGTATCGTTCATTATTGATTTAACGGTTTCTCCTAGTTTCCTTGGGGTAACGTTCAGTTTATTAGAATAAAAAGTGATTTTCCGGTGTTGGGTAATGCATTTGTCTAGAAGTATTTGAAAGCGATCAAACAAATCTATAGAATAAATATGTGTTTTTTGATACGGAAATTGTTGTTGCTTAATTTGATTTAATTTGTAAAGAATGGTCTTGAGTAAATAGGTAATGATAGGCGATTTTTTTTTATTGTGATTATACTCCAGTTCAAATGCTTTGAAGAGTAGTGTAAGACTAATATTATCAGGGTCATTAATAATTACTTCAGAAATTTGATTGAATTTACTAAAAAGTAAACGTGGAAAATGATCTATGATGCTTTCGGAAAACCGAATTACTTGGCCTTCTACTAATTTATTCGGCAGGAACTGATGGTATCTTCCCTTCGGAAAAATAAAGAATGAATTTGACATAACGCTATGCTGGTCTCCATCAATAATAAAATTGGCACTTCCTTTTTGGATCCAAACGATTTCGTGGTAATCACTCTGTCTGGGTGCAATAGGATTTGAAATCATTATTTCTGCCTCCTGTTTATCTATAATAAAATACTGTAGCATTTTTTGTAGAGGTATTATAAGCTTTCCGACTATTTTTGATAAAAATTCTTAGCACATTATGCATCACTCCATAGCGAAGTTATATTTTTAAAGTCTAAAACAGATCAAACTATAAAAAATTAACATTTTTTTGAGAATCAAAGTTGAGCATGAAGTTGCTTCTAAAGGAAGAAGATTCAATTAAAAATGTTTTGCCACTTCATTAGAATCTTTATCTTTGAAACGGATGAAAAAAGTAAAAATCATAGAATGTCCTCGGGATGCAATGCAAGGAATAAAATCGCATTTTATTTCGACAGAAAAAAAGGCATTGTATATCAATTCTTTACTAAAAGTGGGTTTTGATACCATTGATTTTGGTAGCTTTGTTTCTCCAAAAGCAATACCGCAAATGCGAGATACTGCGGCTGTTTTATCAAGATTAGACCTGTCTAAAACGCAAAGTAAATTGTTAGCGATTATTGCCAATGTTAGGGGAGCAAATGATGCTTCTCAATTTGAGGAAATTAATTATTTGGGATATCCTTTTTCAATTTCAGAAAATTTTCAAATGCGTAATACGCATAAAACAATCCAAGAATCTATCGCAACTTTAGATGCAATTTTAAACATTGCAGATAAAACCAATAAAGAAGTGGTAACCTATTTGTCGATGGGTTTTGGAAATCCTTATGGAGACCCCTGGAATGTTGAATTAGTAGGAGAGTGGACCGAAAAACTTTCTACAATGGGTGTAAAAATCATCTCACTTTCCGATACAATTGGGAGTGCTACTCCAGAAGTAATTGCCTATTTATTTTCGAATTTGATTCCAGCGTATCCAGCACTTGAATTTGGTGCACATTTACACACCACACCTGACAGATGGTTCGAAAAAGTCGATGCAGCTTATAAAGCTGGCTGTAATCGTTTTGATGGTGCAATCAAAGGATATGGTGGTTGTCCAATGGCAAAAGATGAATTAACGGGCAATATGCCTACGGAGAAATTGCTAAGTTATTTTACCACTCAAAAAGTAGAGACTAATTTAAAGCCAATGAGTTTTGAAAGTGCTTATAATAAAGCCTTAGAGGTGTTTTTGTAAGTTTGAAGTTACATCGTTTGTTAAGCTATCCTTTTTTTCGCTTTCCAGATAGTTTTAAAAGTTAAACCGAAAACTGTCATTGCTGTGCAGTCAAGAATCTATAAAATCAATTTTAAAGAAACCAAACCCTAATTCTAGTCACTTATTATACCTATCTAAAGGTATTCACAAATCCTTCATACCAAATATAATCTACCAATTGAAATTGCTTTGTTGCTTTGAAACTATTTTTAATTTATAATGAAAATTGCTAATACTCCCATCTTACCTACACAAAATTAGCATTCCTTATTTTTATTTAAATTAAATCTAAATAAGACTTGTGGATTTGAAACTGTGTCGTATATTTGCACGAAAATTAACAAAACTATTTATAATTAATCTAAATAACATGAGAAATCTAAATAACATGAGAGTATTTTTAAGTTTAATGATTGCTGTAGCTTTCACAATTAACATTTCAGCACAAAATTCAAGAAGAGATTCAATTAACAACCCCAATTATCAAGTAAATACTGCACAACGACTTTTGAATGGAAACATTAACACAAAAGGAGTAACTGTAGGAGGATATGCAGAATTAACATACAATAGAAAAGAAGCCAAAAACGCTGAGTTAGATGTACAGCGTCTCGTTTTATTATTCGGTTATAAGTTTGATGACAGAACTCAGTTTATTACTGAAATAGAGTTTGAACATGTAAATGAAGTGTATGTAGAACAAGCTTTTTTGCAATATTCAGTAAGTGATAATGTGAATTTAAGAGCAGGTTTAATGCTAGTTCCTATGGGAATTATAAATGAATACCACGAACCCACAACCTTTAATGGAGTAGAAAGACCAAGTATTGATGGCGCAATAATACCTACAACCTGGAGAGAAATAGGAGTTGGAGTTTCTGGAAGATATAATGAAGCTTCATTGCGTTACCAAGCCTATATTTTTAATGGGTTTGAATCTACCACTTTTGATGCTGACGGAACCACCATTGTTGGTAATTTGGGTGGAAGTAAAGGGTTAAGAGGAGGAAGACAAAAAGGTGCTAAATCTACGATGAATAACATTAATTTTTCAGGTAAAGTAGATTATTATGGCATCCCAGGTTTGCGTCTAGGGTTGTCTGGCTATTTTGGAAGAACACAATCTCCAGTAGAACTTGAAGCTACTGCTGGTGCAGATGTAGGATTGGCGATGCTTGGTTTTGATGCACGCTATGCTTACAAACGCTTTACAGCTAGAGGCCAATTTATTAATGGAAACATTTCAGATTCAGAAGCTTATAATAACCTTACAGGGAAAGATTTAGGTAGTCAAATTCAAGGATATTATTTAGAAGCCGCTTATAATTTATTGCCTCAAAATAAAAGACAACAATTATTTGGTTTTGTACGTTTTGAAGATTTTGATACACATGCTGCCACAGAAGGAAGTTTGTTAAGAAAAGAAAGTTATGATAGACAAGAATGGACCTTGGGTTTAAGTTATAAAATTGCACGAGGAGCTGTTGTAAAAGCAGATTATCAATTTAAAGATAACGCTGTAGTAGGTTCTGAAACTGTTGGGCAATTAAACTTTGGAGTAGGAGTTTGGTTCTAAGAACAGTGCATACATAAAGAAAGTTGAGATCAACTTCGTTTTGTCTCAACTTTCTTTTTATTATGGTTAATTCTATTTATTTTTGCAATATGATTTTAAAAAGATTTCTTTCTTTATCAATAATCGGGCTAAGCTTTTTATTAGTTTCTTTTACTTTGCCAAATAAACTTCTTAAAAAAGTAAATAAGGAAGTAACAACTGTTTTTGAAATTACTAATTTTCAATTGAAGTTAATTTCTATTGAAGATTCAATTAACAATCAATTAGTAAAAAAAATTGGAAACGATCATCTTTATAAAATTGAAAGTGATTCAGAAATTATAGGTTTTGCTTATATCGATAAAGCACCAAGTCATACCGCAGAATTTGATTATTTAATTTTATTAGACCCCAACTTAATTGTCGCAAAAACCAAAATCTTGATTTACAGAGAAGATTATGGTGGTGAAATAGGCAGTAAACGATGGTTAAAACAATTCATAGGTAAAAAACCTTCAGATAAATTACGATACGAAGAAGACATTATCGCTATTTCTGGCGCAACAATCTCTGCGAATTCGATGACTAATGCGATGAATCAGTTTTTACAAAATTTAGAAATTCTACAGACTAATAACGTGCTATAATGAATTTAAAAGGGCTTATTTATCAATTTCCAAAGGAGATAAAGTTAGTAATCATTGCATTTGTTTGTACGCTAAGTATTGGCTTTTACAGTGGAATTTCTTTTGTAAGATCTACTACGAATGCAAATCCTAATGGAATAGAGCAGCGTTATCTCGGTAATGAAGAGGATGAAAATGCCACAAAAATGATGTTTAAAAAATCTGAAGGAGAAATTATGACAACCATTCACAGTCATATTTTATCACTATCCGTAATTTTCTTTCTGATTTCATTGTTATTATCGACAACAGATATTCCAAGAAAATTGAAACTTTTTTTAATGATTGAACCTTTCTTTTCTCTGGTATTTACTTTTGGAGGAATCTATTTATTATGGAAAGAAATTCACTTTATGAAATATGTTATTATGATTTCTGGGTTCTTTATGACAGTAACTTATACCGTATCGATCTTTATTATTTTAAAACAAGCTTTGAATAGAAGTAAATCTAACACTCATTTAACCTAAAAATTCATTTATTAGTTGTAAATTTGCACGCAATTATACCTTAATTGCAACATGATAGCACACAACGATAAAATTTTAGGAGAAGGGTTAACATATGACGACGTTTTATTAGTCCCAGCCTTTTCAGATATCCTTCCAAGAGAAGTAAGTATTCAAACAAAATTCACTAAAAACATTACGATTAACGTACCAATTGCATCCGCAGCAATGGATACTGTTACAGAATCTTCTTTGGCAATTGCGATTGCAAGAGAAGGTGGTATTGGTGTTTTACATAAAAATATGACAATTGCGCAACAAGCGGAAGAAGTTAGAAAAGTAAAACGTGCTGAGAGCGGAATGATTTTAGATCCTGTTACTTTGCCTTTAACAGCAATCGTTTTAGATGCAAAAGCCTACATGAAAGAACACAGCATTGGAGGAATTCCAATTGTTGATGACCATGGAACCTTAAAAGGAATTGTTACCAATAGAGATTTACGTTTTGAGCATGATACTCAAAGACCAATTGTAGAAGTAATGACTAGCGAAAATCTAGTAACTGCTGCTGTTGGGACTTCTTTAAACGATGCAGAAAAAATTCTTCAGAATTATAAAATCGAAAAACTTTTAATTGTTGATGAAGATTTCAAGTTAAAAGGATTGATCACTTTTAGAGACATTACGAAAGTAACTCAGAAACCAATTGCAAACAAAGATTCTTTTGGAAGATTAAGAGTTGCAGCTGCACTAGGTGTTACAGCAGATGCTGTAGAAAGAGCAGCAGCGCTTGTGAAATCTGGAGTAGATGCTGTTATTATTGATACAGCTCATGGTCATACAAAAGGAGTCGTAACCATATTAAAAGAAGTAAAAGCTGAATTTCCCGAACTGGATGTTGTTGTAGGGAATATTGCCACTGCAGAAGCGGCAAAATATTTAGTTGAAGCGGGTGCAGATGCTGTCAAAGTAGGAATTGGCCCTGGTTCTATTTGTACAACGAGAATTGTTGCAGGTGTTGGTTTTCCACAATTTTCTGCAGTTTTAGAAGTTGCCGCAGCCATAAAAGGAAGTGGAGTTCCTGTAATTGCAGATGGCGGTATTCGTTATACTGGAGACATACCAAAGGCAATTGCTGCAGGTGCTGACTGTGTTATGTTAGGTTCTTTATTGGCAGGAACAAAGGAATCTCCAGGAGAAACTATTATTTATGAAGGAAGAAAATTTAAATCATACAGAGGTATGGGTTCTGTAGAAGCGATGAAAAAAGGTTCTAAAGACAGATATTTTCAAGATGTAGAAGACGATATTAAAAAATTAGTTCCAGAAGGAATTGTAGGTCGTGTACCTTATAAAGGTGAATTGTCTGAAAGTATTCACCAATTTATTGGAGGTTTACGTGCAGGAATGGGATATTGTGGTGCAAAGGATGTGGAAACACTAAAAGAGACTGGAAAATTTGTGAGAATTACCGCAAGTGGTATTAATGAAAGTCATCCTCATGATGTAGTAATTACGAAAGAATCTCCTAATTACAGTAGGAGGTAAGTCCTTTTTTGAGGCTTAAATAAACTTAGATTAAAAACGTAAAAAAGGCTCTTGAGATTTCTCAAGAGCCTTTTTAATAAACGTTTTTTTAACTTTATAATTTGATTGATAAACCAAATATAATTTGATCTACTCTGGTATCAAAATTAATATTTTGAGTATTTACAAGAGTAGTACTTTTTATTCCTGATAAACCTTTTTCCCAACGAACATCAATCCCAAATTTACCCAATTCGATGCCTCCACCAAATTGTAACCCAACAGTAAAATTATCTGTTTTAACATTTGGAATATCATTCAGACTAAAATCAGCATTTAAGACATATTGAAAAGAAGGTCCCACATAAAGATTGCCAACACCAAAAATTTTCTTCCCTAACAAAATAGGAATATCTATTTTTTGGAAACTATACGTAGTGTTTTGTATCGTACCGTTATTATTAAAAGTTATTTCATTTTCTAAATTAGTGTACACCAATTCTGGTCTAATATACCAACCCAAAACAGGTAATTTTGTACGGACCCAAATACCTGCGTGATATCCAGTTTTACTTTTTGAGTCTTCAATATTAAATGTGTTAATTTCTTTAATAGAATTTGAGTTGTAGTTTACACCACCTTTTATTCCAAAAGCTATTTGTGCATTTGAAAATTGACTAAAACCAATCGTCAAACAGAGTATTAAAATTACTTTTTTCATTGTTTTATTTTGAATTATTAGGGGACTATTTGTGAAAATTTAAAAAAGTATTATTTTCTTGACATTACTTTTTTAACAGCTTTGATAACTGCGTTTGCGTCTAAACCATACTTTTTCATTAATTGTTCTGGCGTTCCAGACTCTCCAAAAGTATCATTTGTAGCTACAAATTCTTGTGGAGTAGGAGCATTTAAAGCCAATGTTCTAGAAACACTTTCACCCAAACCACCTAGTTTATTATGTTCTTCAGCAGTGACAATACAACCTGTTTTTGCAACAGATTTTAAAATAATATCTTCGTCTAAAGGTTTAATGGTATGGATGTTAATTACTTCAACAGAAATTCCTGCTGCTGCTAACTGTTCTGCAGCTTGTAAAGATTCCCAAACCAAATGACCTGTTGCAACAATTGTTACATCAGTTCCTTCCGTTAATTGAATTCCTTTACCAATTTCAAACTTTTCATCTTTATAGTCTGGCATAAATACAGGTACTTTTGGACGACCAAATCGTAAATACACAGGACCATCAAAATCTGCAATTGCAATTGTTGCCGCTTTTGTTTGATTGTAATCACAGGTGTTGATTACAGTCATCCCAGGCAACATTTTCATCAAACCAATATCTTCAAGTATTTGATGTGTTGCACCGTCTTCTCCTAGAGTAATACCAGCATGAGAGGCACAAATTTTCACGTTTTTACCTGAATAGGCAACAGACTGACGAATTTGGTCATACACTCTACCAGTTGAAAAGTTAGCAAACGTTCCTGTAAATGGAATTTTGCCACCAATGGTTAATCCTGCAGCAATACCAATCATATTTGCTTCAGCAATACCAATTTGGAAAAACCTTTCAGGATTTTCTTTAATAAATTGATCCATTTTTAAAGAACCAATTAAATCGGCACATAAGGCAACTACGTTTGGGTTGGTTCTTCCTAATTCTGTTAAACCATCACCAAAACCAGAACGTGTGTCTTTTTTTTCTGTGTACGTGTATTTTTTCATTATATAATTGTTGTTGTATTGTGTTGTATAATTTGCGTAAAAATAAACTTTTATTTTACTTTAAAGAAAAGAAAAGAGCTTTTAGAAAAAAGACTTTTTAACATCCTGTGATATTTTTTTTTTTTACAAACTATTTAACGCTTTGTAGAGTTTATGAACAGGTAAACCCACGACATTAAAATAGCTTCCTTCTATGCGGTCAATGCCTATAAAACCAATCCATTCTTGAATTCCATACCCACCAGCCTTGTCAAAAGGTTTGTAATTTTTAATATAATAATTGATCTCCTCTGCCGTAATTTCATGAAAGGAAACCAGCGTAGTATCATTAATAATCTTATGGAAATGATTGCTTTTAATGCTGACGGATGTAATTACTTCGTGTTTTTTGCCAGATAAAGTGCTTAACATCTGAAAAGCAGCGGCTTCATCTTTTGGTTTTCCCAATGCTTTTCCGTCTAGCCAGACAATCGTATCTGAAGTAATTAACAAATCTTTATCTGATAAATTCGTAAATGCTTTTGATTTTAAATCGGCTAGGAAATTAGTAATTTCACTTCCTTTTAATTCTGGAGGATAAATTTCTTCAATTTCTTTCAATTCAATTGTGAAATTAATATCTAATTCTTTGAAGAATTGCTGCCTTCTAGGTGATCCAGAAGCCAAAATGATGCTGTATTCTTTTAATTTTTCTCTTAACATTAAGAATTAAAGCTCTTTTTGATGCGTGCTAAATCACGTTTTGAGTCGCGCTCTTTTAATACTTCGCGTTTGTCGTGTGTTTGTTTTCCTCTTGCCAACGCAATTTCTAATTTCGCAAAACCATTATCATTAATAAATAAACGCAAAGCAACAATGGTATTCCCTTTGGCTTCTACCTCTTTTTTTAAGCTTCGTAATTCCCGTTTATTCAATAATAATCTACGCTCACTTTTGGGTTTGTGATTGTATTGATGACCAAATAGATATTCTTGAATGTACATGTTTACAATAAACAATTCTCCACGTTCATTAAACTCACAAAAACTTTCTGTAATTCTAGCCTGACTGAGTCTAATCGATTTTATCTCTGTGCCTGTTAGTTGAATTCCAGCCACATACTTGTCGATAATTTCGAATTCGAAACGTGCTTTTTTATTTTGTATGTTTATCTTCTTTTGGACAGCCATGGACTGATTCTTGTTTTTAAAAATTTTGAACAAAGATACATTTTTACTTTGTTCAGAGAAATGTAATGTAGAGAAAACAATTTTGGAAGTTGGGAGAAACAAGATTACAGTTTAGCGTCCTTTAAAGATGTATTCATTTTAAGACAAGGAATACTCTATGAACTTTTTAGGCGGTAAAAGTTTCCTATATTTGCACTTATAATCTACAATAAACGAAATGGGAATTTTAAAGAACATATTTGGATCAAAAGATAGTGAAACATCAAAAGAAGAAGAAAAAACATTTTTAAATTGGCTCCCTTTAACATCAATAGCACAGCTAGAAGAAATCAAAGCACAATCTAAAACAGCATCCATTCTTATCTTCAAAGATTCTACACGTTGTGGAATTAGCCGCATCGTTATCAAACAATTTGAAGCTCTTTTTACCAAAGAATTTCAAAGCATGAAAGTCTATTATTTAGATTTATTAAATCACAGAGATATTTCTGCTGAAATAGCCGATACTTTTGAAGTAATACATCAATCACCTCAGTTATTAGTGATAAAAAACGGTACTTCTGTTCATGATGCATCCCATCATGATATTGCTACCGTAAATTTATCAAGATTTATTTAGTTTAAATTCGTTATAAACCTATTTTAAGTCTTATTTTTGTATTTCTTAAAAATATAAATTTGTCAGATACAAACATCTCTCCAACGAAATTAGGTAAAGAATTATACGGATATCAAAAAGACGCGCTTCAAGAGATTTTTAGAAGATTTGAAGATGCGCCAAAAGATTATCATTTATTATATCAATTGCCCACAGGAGGTGGGAAAACAGTTATTTTTTCAGAAATTGTAAGGCGCTATTTAGAAACTTACAAAAAGAAAGTTTTAGTATTAACACACAGAATTGAGTTGAGCAAACAAACTTCTACGATGTTGAGTGAATTTGGTGTGTCCAATAAAATCATTAATTCTACGGCAATACTTGACGATCAAGATGACTTTAGTTGTTTTGTTGCGATGGTTGAAACGTTGAAGAATAGATTGAATGATGATAAACTTGATATTTCTGATATCGGTTTGGTGATTGTTGATGAGGCACATTACAATTCTTTTACGAAAATTTTCAAATTTTTTGATGACGCTTTTATTTTAGGAGTAACGGCAACTCCATTGAGTTCTAACATTAAGTTGCCAATGTATGAGAACTATCAAGAATTGTTTGTGGGAGAACCCATTCATCATTTGATAGAAAGTGGTTATCTAGCACAAGGAAACATGTATTCATATAATGTTGGTCTCACCTCATTGGAAGTAGGTGCAAATGGAGATTATACGGTAAAATCTTCTGAAGATTTATACACAAATTCTGACATGCTTTCTAAATTAGTTGCTGCATACGAAGAAACTGCCAAAGGAAAGAAAACCTTAATTTTTAATAACGGGATAAACACCTCAATACAAGTGTTTCATGCGTTTAAGAAAGCGGGCTATCCTATAGCACATCTAGACAATACAAATACGAAAAGTGAGCGAGAACTTATTTTAAAATGGTTTCATAAAACCCCCGGTGCAATTATTACTTCCGTAAGTATCTTAACAACCGGTTTTGATGAGCCAACAATTGAAGCGATTATTTTAAATAGAGCCACAAAATCACTGACTTTATATTACCAAATGATTGGTCGTGGTTCTCGAGTATTAAAGGATAAAAGTAGTTTTGAAGTAATCGATTTAGGTAACAATTTTCATAGATTTGGACCTTGGGGAGCAGATTTAGATTGGCAGAAGATGTTTCGAGCACCAGATTATTATCTAAATGCAATTCTTTCAGATGAAGATATTGAGAGTACTTTTAGATATGAATTAACTGCAGAGGTAAAAAAGGAATTTGAGAAGTCTACAGACACCTATTTCGATATGAAAAGCGTTTATGTTGATACCATTCGTTTAGGTGAATCTTCCAAAAGAGTCTTAGAAAAATCAATTATTCACCATGCAAAAATGTGTATTGAAAATAGCGAAGATGTTTTTGATGCTTTGATTTTAGCAAAATTGCTAAGTGAAGAAATTGATGATAGAATAAATAGATATGCAAAATGTATTTCTAAAAGTACCCATAATTTTGTGACTTGGTTAAAAGACGATTATAGAAAAAAATTGAATGCTTATTTAAGGTCTAATTTCGATGAAGACTTTGAACAAATTCATGGACACCCACCTATTGAATAATAACAGTATAGCGTAATAAAATTAGGCAGACTTGTTGAAAGATGCCTTCCATAATTCATATAAAAAAGTAGCAGAAAATTCTGCTACTTTTTTAATTTTAAGACAAAGCGGAGAAGTACGTAACTCAGTGTTTAGCAACCCTGTTCTGAAAAGTCTCCTGGCTTTGAGTAATATTCTTTTACGCTATGTTATCTCCTTTTTTGTAATCCCTTTTATTCATTTTTTAGTGTCCCGCGAAGTCGGGAGACTTTGTGGAGCGGGGTTTAATAACAGTTATTTCATTCGTTTTTTTATAATCTCAATGACATCCGATGGTTTCTCCAACTGAATGTAATGTCCTGTGTTTTCTAAAATAATTAATTCGCTATTAGGCACTTCTTTATTAAATTTTTCACAGTCGTTTCTAAATGTACTTATTGAATCCTTTCCAGTTATTAAAGTGATTTTAGAATTTATATTTTTATACTTTTTAGATATTGCGTTTAAATCATTTAAATAGTTAATAGATTCCTTTGATTTTGAATAAATCACTTTTGGTTGAGACCAGATTATTTGCCTTTCTTTTACTAATTCATTAACTTTTTCTTTTTTAAGAGATTTAAATAACGATGAAACTCCATCTTTTATTTGATTTTTAGCAATTGTATAAGAGGAGAATAAAGCAATTCCTTTTCCCAAAATTGGAGTTGCAACCAATTTATATATATTACTTGCTCGATATTTATATAATGGAGAATCTATTATTATGTATTCAATATTTTTCAATTCAGAATTTACTGCCATAATTGCTGCTATTGAACCTCCATAAGAGTGACCAAACTATTAAAGGTGATTTCAAGTCTAATTGTTTAATCAAATTTTCTACAATCGTAGCATTGTCTTTTATATGATAGTCATATTGATTTGAAGAACTAAATCCGTGAGCTAATCTATCAAAAGATGTAACTCTGTAATCTTTGGATAGAGAGTCTATAATTCCTTTCCAATCCTCAATAGAACCAGGAGTTCCGTGAATTAACAAGATGTCTTTCCCCTTTCCTTTTTGTAAAAATCTAATTTTTTCACTTCCAATTCTCAAAAAATGATTTTTCTGATTTTCGTTTGTTGGTAGATTACCAAGATTCGTGTAACCAAGTAAGACGATAATAAATAAAAGAATTCCAATTGCATAAAAGCAATATTTTATCATTCTTTTAATTTTATTCGTGTTCATTTTCAAATTGGTGCTAATGATTGTTTATATGGAAAGTTGCGTGTTTGCGTGCGAGGAATTTCCGTAGGAAATTCAGACGTAGCAAACGTGCAACGACCTTTGTTTAAGCCTAACACCAGCAATTTTTTATATACCGTGTTGGCAAATGTTATTTAATTAATATTTTTCGTCTCAATTTTTGATTTTTTGATTTTATTTCTAAAATATAAATACCAGAATTTATATTTAAGTCAATTTGATGTGAAACTGCATTTATATTTTTTTCAATGTATATTATTTTACCTAATAGATTGAATAATTTAATATCAATATTTTGAGGTTTATTAAATTGAAAATTTAACAAACCATCGCTTGATTGGTAAATTTTAGTTAGATTGAGTGAATTAATATCATCAACAGTTAAGGTCATAATGTTAAGGGTATTTGAATCTTGTTGACAGCCATCAACATCAAAAACACCACAACGATAGTTACCGATAGCTATCGGTGTAAAGGTCTGATTAGTTTCTCCTGTTATAATACCATTATGATTTCTCCATATAAATGTATAAGGAGCACCATTACCACCACCATGATTTGAAGTTATAGTAGTACCATCAAAAGTGATTGTGTTTAGCAAATCCGTTTCAGGTAAATATAGAGTATCGGTTATTTGACAACCATTAATGTCTGTTATTGTTGCAATATTATTTCCTTGACAAAGGTTAACAGGTGTGGTACCTGTCTCTCCATTATCCCAAATAACTGTTTTTGCGCCAGTACCTCCGCTAATAGATACAAAGCCTTGTCCATCACAAACGTTATGACAGGTAGTATTTATCAAGGCATCAATTGACATAGTTAAAACACTTGGTTCTGCTATAGCTCTATTCACAACACACATAGCATAAATACCAGATGAGACTTCATCAGATAAGTCCATTACAGTAAACGTATAATTCCCAGGCCCTAAACCTCCGAATACAGTGTTAATGTTAAATGGTTGGTTTGGTGGAATTCCACCTCCACTAATTTGGTATAAATATGGGCCAGCAGTACCAGAAGCAGTAATTGTAATTTCTCCGTTAGCAGCAGATGCACAAGAGATACTTTGCCCGTTATAATTCGATGTAATTGTTGTAGTTAAATTTACACTACCACAAGTATTAGTATTTGTTTGAGAATAAATAATTGTATTTAATGCTATTGTAATAGTAAATAGTAATAATTTTTTCATTTCTTAAATTTTTAATAACTTTTATTTTGTTCTAAAAAATAGTTTCAAATTTTCTTCTGTTGATTGGCGGTACCTTGGTGTTAATGTTTGCCAACAACTGTATAAACCCTATTGTTGATATATTACCTATAGCAACAGGCTTCATTTTCTTTTTTTGCGAAACATTTTCAAGAAAATTCAACGTAAAGGTCTTACTTATTTTTAATGAAAGGAGATTTATTGGTCGAAAGCCCGTTTTCTGTCGGTGAATGGTAGTTATCTGTCGGTGAATGGAAAAAAGAGCTAAGAAATTACAGTGTTTTTTTTACACTGGCACTAGGGCATAAAAAAACTTTCTATTTTTTTAACAAAAAAGAAACGGCACAAAGTGGTGCCGTTTCTTTACTTTTTTTTTAAGTCCCGATTAATCAACCACCAATCTTTCTTTTCGATTCGCAAAGTCTCCTGGCTTTGAGTAATATTCTTTTACGCTATGTTATCTCCTTTTTTGCAATCCCTTTTATTCATTTTTTAGTGTTCCGCGAAGTCGGGAGACTTTGTGGAGCCGGTTTTCTGCCGAACTTTCTGCAAGAATATTAAACGAAATACTTACATTTTCTGTTAACTATTTTAGTTTTTAATATATTCAAAAATAGAGTTCAGTTTGTCATTTGATTTTATTTCATAAACTGATTCAGAAATAATTTTATGCATATTATCTTTTCGTTCCTTTGTTAATGGGTGTGAGCTAATAATTTTTGGAATATAAATGTTACTTTCTTTTTCTAATTGCTCAAATAATTTCACCATTCCGTTTGGATCAACCTTGTTATTCATTAAAATTTCCAAACCTTGTTCGTCTGCTTCTTGTTCAAAACTACGTGAATACGAAAGGGAGTGAAGTCGTTGTGCATTGTCTGCTAATAAAGCCATAACACCATTAACATCACTAAAAATCAGGGAAACTGTCATATAACCTGCAAGATTTTTACAAAGCATTTTTATTGAATGTCGGTAGTTAACGTGAGACGCTTCGTGTCCAAGCAATGCAACAAGTTCTTCAAAGCTTTCCATATTTTCTAAAATGGCTGAAAACACAACAATTTGTCCATTTGGTAGCGCAAAAGCATTCACTTCTTTTGATTTTACAACAGTAAATCGAAGTGGATTTCTGTTTTTTAGATCTAGTTCTGCAGCAAACTGTTCTAAGTATTTAGTTTTTGTTGTGTCGATATTGTTCTCCCTTAGAAATGAATCCATAAATAGATTACCAATTTCATTGTCAAAACTTTCAGGTAAAAGTGCTGCTGTTTTTTCTGCAATGGGTGGCAAAACATAGAAATATGCAAGAACAATTAAACCAAGTAAACAAACTGCGATTGCTGTAATTTTTGAAAGACCAAGATTTAACAACCGCGTATGAATGTCTATACTATTGCTTTGTTTCATTGCAGTATAAAATTTTTCCGAAAAATATTTGTCGTCAATTTTCAGTATTGCATCCGAATAATTTGTGTTTCTTACTTCAAGTATATGTCCATACTGTTCAAATTGTAAGTCTTTCAATAGCCAAACAAACGAAATTTCACCTACAATCTGCAAATGAAATTCGTTTGTTCTATCATTAAGTACAACTATCGCTTTTAGTGGGGCAGATGATTGTCCGTCATAATATTTTGCGTCTATTGTATTTTTCATTCTTAAGCCAAATCAATTTCAAAGAAATCCATTGCATCATCGCCAAAGGCATTTGTATACTCATCTTCGGTTTGATGAATTTCATCAATGTTAATGTCTCCTTCCATTTTTACGTTATCAAAGATGAATTTTTGTGTGCGCATATCTGCCCACGCTTTTCCAAAACCAAGCGTAAAAGCCGTAATCAGAAAATTGACAATTAAAAGCTCGAAAAATCCGCCACCCGTTGCTGTTGAGCTACATTTGATTCTTTGTTCGCCTTTGGTCATTCTCATATTGTCAATGTAATAAGCAAAGATTTCACTTTGCCACCAAAAAGAATAAATTCCAAGAGTAATAATTGTAAGAAAGTACCCTTTTAAGTTGAGTAAAAGCCAATCGCCACCATTTGCGTTATTTGAAAACTCAACATCGCCATAACGAATATTTTGGTGCGTGTATTTACGAATATTCATTTGTAACCAAGCACTGTAAATACCAAGTGTGATGATTGTAAAAAACACCCACTTAAAGAATTTTTTTACAATTTCATTCCGATTGCCACGATAACCAAAACGTATTCCTCGGTAGGATGTTCTGCTCATTCTGTAACGGAATGAACCGTGAATTGCAAATGGAATGATTGCAAAAAAGGCAAGGTATAAAAAGAGAATTGCAAGTAACGGCAACTTAACAACTTTCAGAAGTACCATATAAGAAATCATTACAGCAATGTAGAATAAAATGATTTTAATAAAACCGCGAAACATTTCTTTTCCTGTTCCAGCGAAGTGAAAACGCTCATTATTTAGAGCTGTCTGTCCGTATACGTAGCGAAGTCTTTTAGCCCTTGCCCAAGGATAGTAAAGTCCAAGTGTAACAAGTGTCAGTAGCCAATTGACAATCATAATTGCAAAGTATTCAGAACCTTTTCCGAAGAATTCAAAATCGTAGTTTTTTTTCTGGTTAGTGTTTTGAGTCATTAAATTTTCCATATTTTTTATTAAATATTTACTTCCATTTTTCGGCTTTCAGCTTCTCCGTAATTGTTGCCTGTTCTGAACTTGTTCATAGCGTTTAGGCTATGGTTTGTTTCGTTGGCTAGAACTAAGTTAGTAAAAGAAAACGAGCCAGAGGAAAATCCGCAGGATTTTCGTAAGTAGGCGAGACTAGCCATTAATTACACACGTTGTTGTGCTTTCGTTATTTTTTCAACAATCATATTCGCTGATGACACTGCACCATCCATATAACCAGGAAATTTTAAAGCTGATTCAGAGCTCGAAATTAATAACTTACCGTCGAAAAATGGCTTATTGAAAATTGGGTTTCCATTGTTTTGATGAGGATAAAGTAACACTTCGGAAGCTTCAAAAGTGTTTTCTTCTTTGCCCCAGAGACATTCCTCATAATGAATAAAATCTCTTGCCTTGTCGCCAAAAATATTTTTTAATTGGCTAATTACATCTTCACGTCTTTCTTCGTAAGATAAATCTTTAAAGGACGAATCTATGAATCCACAAAGAGCATATTGAGACCTTTTGTGATTGCAGTGATCATATAATTCGGTGATAGGGCCCACTTTACTGAACAAAGTTCCAGGCATATTTTCTTGCTCCCAAAAAGGTTGGCTATAAGTCAAAGCAACCTTAATAGAGTCTTCCATCCAAGTTTGTGTTTGTAAAGCAACACTCAACAACTCAATTGGTAAATGAGGCTCAAATAAAATATTTTTGGCCCAAGATTTAGGAGGGATGGCTAAAACAACAGTATTTCCTTCGAATGCCTTTTCTGCATTTACTAAAATAGAATTTTCATTAAATTTTATATGTTTTACTGACTGATTAAGCAGAACATCGGTTTTATCCAATTTATCAAACAATGTATTTATTAGATTGGAGCTACCACCTGAGATTCTGTAGCTAGGTGCTTGGCTAGGAATTTGAACCAATTGTGTAGGTGAAGTAGTGGAGTGTTGATAGAATACTCTGGGATCCATAAACTGTTCAAAGTACTCAATCTCTAATTCTTCGAGTATTGTTATTAGATACTTATGTTGATTAGTAAACCAAGTTGCTCCCATTTCTACAGGAGCTTCGTTTGTTCCATATACAGTGTTGATTCTACCGCCAACTCTATTTCTTGCTTCTAGAATTTTGAATGGAATACCTTCTTTCTTTAGAAGATACGCTGTTAGAAGACCTGATAAGCCAGCTCCTACTATTATTATCATATTGTAAAATTGTTTAATGTTGGTTGATCATAATGAAGCACAACAACTGTATAAATGCAATCGTTGCTATATTACCTATAGTAACAGGATTCATTTTCTTTTTTTTGCGAAACAATTTCAAGAAAATTCAACGTAAAGGTCTTACTTCTTTTTAATGAAAGGAGATTTATTCGTTGAAAGCGCGTTTTCTGTCGGTGAATGGTTGTTTTCTATCGTTGAGTCGAAAAAAGGGCTAAGAAATTACAGTGCTTTTTTTTACATGGCACTAGGGCATAAAAAAATTCCTATTTTTTTAACAAAAAAGAAACGACACAACTTTGTGCCGTTTCTTTACTTATTGTAGCATGAAAACTATTTAATTGCTGTTTTTTTAGGTTCTAATTGATCAACTACCAATCTTTCTTTTCGATTCACAATTTCCCAAGCTGTATGAAAAATCAAACGGGTTCTTGTTGCTAACAAATCGTATTCAATTTTATCGGGCGTATCCGTTGGTTTGTGATAATCTTCATGGACTCCATTAAAATAAAAGATCACAGGAATGTTGTGTTTTGCAAAGTTATAATGATCCGAGCGGTAGTAAAAACGATTGGGATCGTTGTCGTCATTATAGGTGTAATCTAAATTAATATTGGTGTATTTTGTATTGATATTTTCAGAAACTTGGTGCAACGAAGTACTCAGTTTATCCGAACCAATCAAATAAACATAATTAGAATCGATTGTATGCCTTTCATCAACCCTTCCAATCATGTCAATATTTAAATTACATACTGTATTTTCCAACGGAAAGGTTGGGTTTTCTGTATAATATTTAGAACCTAACAAGCCTTTTTCTTCACCAGTTACGTGTAAAAACAAGACGGATCTTCTTGGACCTTTACCCGCTTTTACCGCTTTTTGAAAGGCTTCAGCAATTTCTAAAATTGCCATAGAACCAGATCCATCATCATCTGCACCATTAAAAATTTCGCCATCTTTCATACCCACATGATCTAAATGCGCAGAAATAACAATAATTTCATCGGGCTTTTCTGTTCCTTTTATATAGGCCAAAACATTCTCAGAATCTTTTAACCTACCCCGCCTCGAATGTTGATTTAAAAAGGCTTCAGGTACTTCTTGATAGTAATCATCCTTGCCTAAAGGGGAACTAATTTTTTGAGCTACATAAAAGTCTTTTAAATATTTGATGGCTTTTTTCTGTCCAGGTTCTCCGGTGTTTCTTCCTTCAAATTCGTCTGAAGCAAATACATACAAGTGTGTTTTTAAGTTCTCTGCCGTAATTGATGCTGCAAATTTTGAGGCATCATCCGTGTTTTTATCTTTTTGAGCGGTATTTCGGCTCGTACTACAGGCTATAAAAAATAGCAAACTAAAAACGTAAAGTAATTTTTTCATTGAGTATTATATTATTTTTTTTTTAAAAAAAAGTGATGACAAAACCATCTTATCAAAACGGTTATGTTCTCAAAATTAACTTTTGTTAATTACAAATTGTTGTAACGTTTTGTTAAAATTAACCAATTCTTTGGGAAACAATGTATCGAAAGCATTGTTTTTTATGAGTTTTTCGGGTGTTCCAGTAAGAAGCGTATTTGGGGTTAAAAGTATAATTTCATCCGCTAATTGAATCGCTAAATTAACTTCGTGTGAAGAAATGATGATTGTTTTTTGTGTGGTTGCCACTAATTTTTTCAACAAAGAAAATATTTTAAGAGTTTGATGCATGTCTAAATGTGCCGTTGGCTCATCTAAAATAATCATTTCCGTGTCTTGTGCCAAGGCTCTTGCAATCAACACCCTTTGTAGTTGACCATCACTCAATTCATAAAATCGATTGTTTATAAGGTGCTCAATTTCTGTTTGACGAATGGCGGTTGCTATTTTTTCAATATCAATGGGAGAAAGTTTGTCAATCCAATTTGTGTAGGGTTGTCTTCCTAATGCAATCAGTTCGTACACCGTCAATTGACTTTCTGGTAAACGCGCCGTTAAAACCAAGCTTACTTGTTTAGAAAGGGCTTTTTCTGTGATTTTTTCAATGTTTTTTTGATGGATAAAGATAGTGCCAGAAAGCGGTTTTTGCACTTTAGAAAGCGTTCTTAATAAGGTCGATTTTCCAATGCCATTTTCTCCCAAAACAGCTATTAATTTCCCTTTTTCAATCGCTAAGTTGATGTCAGAAGCGATTGTTGTAGCCGCTTTTTTTTGCTGATAACCTATCGATAGGTTTTCAGTTTTTAGGATGATATGTTTTGTATGCTTTTCGATGTTATTTTAACTTTTTAATTTCCCTATTTTTTAAACAAAAATTTTCTTTTTCCGAACCAACAACCAAATCACAATAGGTGCGCCAAAAAGTGACGTAATTGCATTGATTGGTAGTGTAAATTCACTTGTAGGCAACTGCGCAATGCTATCGCAAATTAATAAAACAAGGGCACCAATGATTGCAACAGCAGGTAACAATATTTTATGATTCGCACTCGAAAACAGCATTCTTGCAATATGAGGAACTGCCAATCCTATAAATGCAATAGGACCTGAAAATGCCGTGATGACCCCCGTTAAAATACTGGTGATTAATAAAATGAGATGCCTACTTCTTTTCACATTAATTCCTAAGCTTTTTGCATAATCTTCACCTAATAAAAAGCTATTTAAAGGTTTGATAACAAAAATAGTTCCTATGAGTCCAATGGAATAAATAATCGCAAAAACGGTGATTTCGCTCCAAGATAAATTGCCCAGACTTCCAAAACTCCAAAATAAATACTGTTGAATTTGAGCCGCCTCACTAAAATAGGTTAAAACACTGATAACTGCAGCTGTTAAAGAGCCAAACATCAACCCAATAATTAGAATGGACATGGTATTTCTTACTTTATTTGCCGCAGTAATTACGGCGGATAGTACTAAAATAGCCCCCAAACTTGCTGCCATTGGTAAAGACCAATTTGAAACGGTATTGGTTAGAAAAAAACCACCAAAGAGAGAGGAACCTAAAATTAGAAGCGCCACACCCAAACTTGCTCCAGAAGAAATTCCCAATACAAAAGGACCCGCTAATGGGTTTTTAAACAACGTTTGCATTAACAAACCACAAACAGATAAGCCAGAACCCACCAAAACGGCTGTTATTGCTTTTGGAACTCTAAAATGAATGACAATTGTTTCCCAACTCTCTTTGGTAATATTCCCACCAAAAATACTGTTAAAAATAGCTTTAAAAGGGATGGAAACGGACCCAAAACTAATGTTCAGAAAGAACAAGATAATCAGTAAAACTGATAAAATGAGAAACTGTTTTGTGTATTTTGTTTTTTCCATATGCATTCAAGATCTCACTGGTTTTTATAACCTGTGAGGGCCACCACTTTATTTATAATTCGATAAAAAGTACACTAATTTTTGAATCGCAATTCCTCTATGAGAAATCGTGTTTTTTTCTGCAGAAGACATTGCTGCAAAAGATTGATCAAATCCTTCAGGTTTAAAGATCGGATCATATCCAAAACCTTTTTCTCCCTGTTTCATCCGTAAAATCTCCCCTTTGCATATTCCTTCAAAAAGAAATTTTTCATCCTTTATATGAAGCGCAACTGCGGTTCTAAATTGTGCTTTTCTGTTCGTTTTATTTTCTAAATCGACTAATAATTTCTGCATATTATTTTCAGAATTAGCAGGTTCACCTGCAAAACGTGCAGAATATACGCCAGGCTTCCCATCCAAACTGATCACTTCCAAGCCCGTATCATCAGCAAAACAGTTGAAGCCAAATTTATTCTTAATATACCCAGCTTTTAGGTTCGCATTTCCTTCAAGAGTCGACTCCGTTTCGTCAATTTCATCCGAACAACCAATGTCTTCTAAACTCAATAATTGAATTGAATCTGGCAACATTTCTTGCACTTCTTTTAGCTTATTAAGGTTGTTGGTTGCAAATACTAATTTCATAATTTTAGTGGCAAGGTACTTTTTGTGAGTTACAAAGTTACAAAGTTTGAATTCAACATAGTTTGTATTCTTACATTTAAAGAAAATAGTATCTTTTTATAAATACTTTTCTTGATTATTAAAGAGATCGTAAGGGCTTAAACTGCGTTATTATTCATGATGATAGGGTTCATTCTTCAAAATTGTAAACCCTCGATACAATTGTTCTATAATAAATAAACGAATCATTTGATGGGAAAAGGTCATTTTAGACAACGATATTTTTCCAATAGATTTTTTATAAATAGCCTCAGAAAAACCATAAGGACCGCCAATAACCAGTACCAATTGTTTTATACCTGCATTCATTTTTTTTTGTAAATACTGAGAAAATTCAATAGAGGTAAAGTGAGTTCCTTTGTCATCTAGCAATACCAAGTGATCTGTGTTTTGTAATTTAGAGAGGATCAAAGCACCTTCTTTTTCCTTTTGTTGAATTTCACTCAGATGCTTCACGTTTTTAATATCAGGAATAATCGTTAATTCAAACTTTATATAATGTTTTAATCTGTTTTGATAGGCATCAATTAACTGAACCAACTGTTTGTTATCCGTTTTACCAATTGCTAAAAGTTTAATTTTCATTTTGTAAAATTACGAATTATTTGTGCTACATGATACTTCATAAATTGTAATTAAAATGTTATTTTTACATCAGAAATAAACAAGATTATGATTTCTAAAGAACAATTTGAAAAAGAACTAAGACTCAGTATCTCAAATGCAATTCGCGAAGATATTGGAGATGGAGATCATACGTCACTTTCGTGTATTCCTTCCGATGCAAAAGGGAAAGCTAAATTATTAGTAAAAGAAGACGGAATTATTGCTGGTGTTGAATTTGCAAAACAAGTTTTTGAATATGTGGATAAAGATTTAGAGGTTGAAACCTATATAAATGACGGTGAAAAGGTTCAACAGGGAGCAATTGTTTTTCTTGTTTCGGGAAATTCACAATCTATCTTAAAGGCAGAAAGATTGGTTTTGAATGCCATGCAAAGAATGTCGGCAATTGCGACTAAAACAGCCTTTTTTGTAGATTTATTAAAAGGAACCCCTACCAAAATTTTAGACACTAGAAAAACGACTCCTGGTATAAGAGCTATCGAAAAATGGGCTGTTAAAATTGGAGGAGGAGAAAACCACCGATTTGCCTTGTATGATATGATCATGATCAAAGACAATCATATTGATTTTGCTGGTGGAATTACCGCTGCAATTACTAAAACTAAGAAATATTTAGCAGAAAAAAAGTTAGATATTAAGATAATTGTAGAAGCTAGAAGTTTAGAGGAAATTAAAGAAATCCTCTCTAATGAAGGTGTTTATAGAATTTTGATTGATAACTTTAATTATGAAGACACCAGAAAAGCTGTTGCTTTAATTGGCGATACTTGCTTTACTGAATCTTCGGGTGGAATTAATGAAGAAACGATTAGAAAATATGCAGAATGTGGCGTAGATTTTATTTCTTCTGGGGCATTAACGCATTCCGTTTATAATTTAGATTTGAGTTTAAAAGCGGTTTGATATTCTTGTAAAGTTTTAAAGTAAGCGAGTTCGAAAGTATTTGACCTTATTGACTTTTTAGATTTAAATAAAATTAATATCGAGTAATTTTTTCCCTTTAGGGAAATGTCCAAAAGACGAAGGGGCTTATGAGTAAAGAAATTGAAAACAGACTAGAAAAAATTCCAATTATAAATATTTTGGTAAAGTTTGGGAAGAAAATTAAAATTCCGGGCTTGGAAGGTATGTCCTTGTACGATGTCATCGAAATGTATATTATTGGTATTGTAGAAGGTGCTTTAACCACAAGAGCAGGAGGGATCTCTTTTAGTTTTTTTATGGCTATTTTTCCTTTTATGCTCTTTATCTTAACTTTAATTCCATACATACCTATTGAAGGATTTCAAGACGGATTATTTTCTTTTATTCAAGAAATTTTACCACCACAAACCTTTGAGGCTGTCAACACCGTTTTGGGTGATATCATTAATAATCAATATGGAGGTTTGCTTTCTTTTGGTTTTTTATTGTCAATTTTTTTAATGACAAATGGTGTAAATGCTATTTTTGGTGGCTTTGAATATTCTTATCATGTTACTGAATTTAGAAACGTTTTTAAATCCTATTTTGTTTCTTTAGCAGTTTCCTTATTAATGTCATTTTTTTTAATTGTAACCATTACTTCAATTATTTTATATCAAGTAGCATTGTCTAAGATTGATGAAAAAGGGTGGTTCAATACAACTGATTTGAACTTATTCAATCTGGGTAAGAATTTAGTATTTTTAGTGATGATTTTTACCATTGTTTCCCTATTATTTAGATACGGAACAAAGCAAGGAAAAGGAACAAAATTCTTTTCAGCGGGCGCACTGTTAACAACAGTTGTTTCACTATTTACGTTTTATTTGTTTGGGATTTATGTTGTTAAATTTGCTCAATATAACGAATTGTATGGTTCTATTGGAACCCTTTTAATACTCATGCTATTTGTGTGGTTAAACGCGATAATTCTCTTATTAGGTTTCGAATTAAACGCTTCACTTTATGCTTTAAAACAAAGAAATAAAAATGGTGCAACTTCCTAACATTTATAAGTTTTTCACGATATTTGTAACCGCAAATTTTGAGTGATTAGTTTTGAGTGATATTACAAAAAACTAATAACAAAACTAAAAGGCCAAATAATGAAACCAAGCATTCCAAAAGGAACAAGAGATTTTTCGCCCACAGAAGTAACCCATCGTACTTATATTATAAATACGATTAAAAAGGTTTTTGAAACATTTGGATTTCAACCGATTGAAACTCCAAGTTTTGAAAACTCAGCTACTTTAATGGGAAAATATGGAGAAGAAGGTGACAGACTCATTTTTAAAATATTGAATTCTGGAGACTATTTAGGGAAAGCAGATGAAAAATTATTATCGGATAAGGAAAGCCTAAAATTAACTCCTCAGATTTCTGAAAAAGCATTGCGTTATGACTTAACGGTGCCTTTTGCAAGATATGTTGTACAACATCAAAATGACATTGCATTTCCTTTTAAACGCTATCAAGTGCAACCTGTTTGGAGAGCAGACAGGCCCCAAAAAGGACGTTTTAGAGAGTTTTTTCAATGCGATGCGGATGTGGTTGGAAGCAAGTCTTTATGGCAAGAAGTTGAGTTTATACAATTATATGATGCTGTTTTTACGCAATTAGGATTGTCAGGAACAACGATCAAAATAAACAACAGAAAAATACTTTCTGGAATTGCAGAAGTCATTGGTGCGCAAGATAAATTAATCGATTTTACAGTAGCTTTAGACAAGTTAGATAAAATAGGTAAAGAAGGTGTTGTCAAAGAAATGTTATCGAAAGGAATCACAGAAGAAGCGATTCTGAAAGTGCAGCCTTTGTTTGATTTTAAAGGTACTAATTTAGAAAAACTAAGTTCTTTAGAAAGCATGTTGCAAACTTCTGAGGAAGGAAAAAGTGGAGTAGCAGCGTTACGTTTTGTTATCAATTCGATTACAGAATTGGACTTAGAAACTTCGTCATTAGAAGTAGATGTAACTTTAGCAAGAGGGCTCAATTATTACACAGGTGCTATTTTTGAAGTAGCAGCACCAAAAGGTGTAAAAATGGGTGCTATTGGTGGTGGTGGAAGATATGACGACTTAACTGGGATCTTTGGTTTGAAAGATGTTTCTGGTGTTGGAGTTTCTTTTGGACTGGATAGGATCTATTTAGTTTTGGAAGAATTAGGCTTGTTTACAACGGTTGATTTGCCAAAACCGAAGGTTATTTTCTTAAATTTTGATGCTGCTACAGATATTCTCAAAATGAAAGCGATTAAAAATTTACGAGAAAAGAAGATCAAAACAGAATTTTATCCTGATTTAGGTGAAAGTAATAAGCAACAAAAACGACAATGGAAATACGTTACTACAAGAGAAATCGAATTTGTAGTTGCTAAAGTAGAAAATGATAATTTTACTTTAAAAAATAGCATCTCTGGTGAACAAATAATTTGTTCTTTAGAGGAATTAGTAGAGAAATTAAAATAGGTTTTGATCATTTCAGAAGAGAAATATTTGATTCAATGACTTTGAAAATAGTAAATTGGGTTGTCGAACTTTAACCAAGCAGGATTATAATACACACAAAAAATTATAATAATACGTTGCAAACACGTAAATTTGCACTTTAATATATAGATTGAAATGTTTGAATTGAGCAGCAAAATGAATGAAGAAAGAATTGAAGAAATAGGAGAGGATCACATTGGTACATCTGCCAAAACTCCATTAAGAGCTGACGCTTTTGCTATTTCTGACAAAGAAAAAATAGAAAGAATCCAAGAGAGTGTCAAAGATATTTTAATAACTTTGGGTATGGATTTAGAAGATGATAGTTTACAAGGCACTCCTAAAAGAGTTGCCAAATCTTTTGTGAACGAATTATTTATGGGTTTGAATCCTAAAAATATGCCAAAAGCTTCTACGTTTGAAAACAATTACAATTACGGCGAAATGTTGGTAGAGAAAAATATTGTTGTGTATTCTACTTGTGAACATCATTTGCTACCCATTATTGGTAGAGCACATGTTGCTTATATTTCTGATGGAAAAGTAATTGGTCTTTCTAAGATGAATCGGATTGTAGAATACTTTGCAAAAAGACCTCAAGTACAAGAGCGCTTAACAATGCAAGTTGTACAAGCAATGCAAGAATCCCTGGGCACACAAGATGTTGCCTGTGTGATTGATGCCAAACACTTGTGCGTTAACTCTAGAGGAATTAAGGATATTGAGAGTAGTACTGTAACTGCCGAATTTGGAGGTAAATTTAAAGATAAAGATAGAAAACGTGAATTTCTAGACTACCTAAAAATGGATACTGATTTCGAATAGCGTACAAAAAAATTTATCATAAAAAAAAGCATCTTTCAGAATTTGAAAGATGCTTTTTGGTTTTATACAAGTAGCAATACTTATCTAGTAATTGTTTGTTTTCTGTCTGGTCCTACCGAAACAATAGACACAGGAACTCCAGTTTCTTTTTCAATAAAAGCAACATAGTCAAGTAAATTTTTTGGTAGTTGATCAGCAGAAGTCATTTTTGTCAAATCATCTTCCCATCCTTTGAATTCAGAATAATTTACAGAAACATTTTCTGGTTCTATATTATAAGGTAAGTGATTAATTTCTTTTCCTTTGTAATTGTATGAAGTACAAATCTTTAGAGTTTCGAATCCAGATAAAACATCTCCTTTCATCATCATTAATTCTGTAACTCCATTTACATCTACAGCATATTTTAAAGCAACTAAATCTAACCAACCACAACGTCTTGGTCTTCCTGTTGTTGCACCAAATTCTTGACCAATTTTCGCCATTTCTGCGCCATCTTTGTCAAATAACTCAGTAGGAAATGGACCAGAGCCTACACGCGTTGTGTATGCTTTAAAAATTCCAAAAACTTTACCAATTCTATTCGGAGCAACCCCTAGACCTGTACAAGCACCTGCTGCAGTAGTATTGGAGGAAGTAACAAAAGGATAGGTACCAAAGTCAATGTCTAATAAAGAACCTTGGGCGCCCTCTGCTAAAATGGTTTTTTTATCTTTTATTGCTTGGTTTAAAAATTCTTCACTATCAATAAATGCCAAAGTTCTTAGTTTGTCAATTCCTCTGCAAAACTCTGCTTCTAATTCTTTTAAGTCATATTCAACCTGAACCTCAAAAAACGCTAGCATTTTAATATGTTTTGCTGTTAAAGCATCATATTTTTCTTTCCAGTTTTCTAATTCTAAATCTCCAACTCTCATCCCGTTTCTACCAGTTTTGTCCATGTATGTTGGACCAATTCCTTTCAATGTAGAACCAATTTTAGCTTTTCCTTTAGAAGTTTCTGATGCTGCATCTAACAATCTATGCGTAGGTAAAATTAAATGTGCTTTTCTAGAAATTAATAATTTAGAAGTATAATTGATATTGTGTTCATCAAGGTTTTCTAATTCTTTCTGAAAAATAACAGGGTCTATCACCACTCCATTACCAACTACATTTAACGCTGTTTTATGAAATATTCCAGACGGAATTGTATGTAAAACATGCTTACGTCCATCAAAAATTAAAGTGTGTCCTGCGTTTGGACCACCTTGAAAACGTGCAATGATGTCATAGTTTGTGGTAAGTACGTCTACAATTTTACCTTTCCCTTCATCTCCCCATTGTAATCCTAGTAATAAATCTACAGCCATTATATAATTGTTAAATCTTTTAATTGTTTATTTCTTGTAAACGGTTATTAAAAACTGCTTACTTTTTTTTTGTTCCGTAAAAATAAAGTGAATGATTGTGAATATTAATATCAAAAACTTCTTCTATTGTTTTTTTTATAATTTGAATTCGTGGATCACAAAATTCTTTGACTTCTCCTGAGTCCGTAAAAATAACGTGGTCATGATTTTTATCAAAATAACTTTTCTCATATCGAGCCATCGATTGTCCATCAAACTGATGTTTTCTAACCAAACCACAATCTAAGAGTAGATCTATCGTATTATAAAGTGTCGCTCGGCTCACCCTATAATTTTTGTTTTTCATTTTAATATAAAGTGATTCTATGTCAAAATGCTCAGCTGCCATATATATTTCTTGAAGTATAGCATAGCGTTCAGGAGTTTTCCGGTGCTTGTTTTCTTCTAAATAGGTAATGAAAACTTTTTTTACTATTTCTTGATTTTCAAGAGAATTACTCATTTATAAATGATTTTACAAAAAAACAAATTTACAGTTATTTCTGAATAAAAAAATACTTTTAATGAAATGATATTTACAAAGTGTTAACACGTTCCACTTTTTTTATTCCTTCTAATCGATGGAGGCTTTTTACGAGCTTATTTAACTGTGAACTATTCTTAACACTGATCGAAATTTTTCCGTCAAAAACCCCTTCATCCCCCTTGAAATTTATACTGTGAATATAAACCCCCATATTATTAGAAATGATGCGCGTAACATTATTTGCCATTCCTTGGTTGTCTACTCCTGAAATTTGTAAAATTACTTTAAAATCTTGCTTTGTAGAATCAATCCATTTTGTTTGTATGATTCGATATGCATAGTTAGATTGTAATGAAATTGCATTGGGACAGTTCCTTTTGTGAATTTTTATTCCGTCGTTTATCGTCAAGAAACCAAAAACTTTATCACCAGGAATAGGATTACAGCAAACAGATAGTTTGTAGTCTAATTTTTCTTCATCCTTTCCAAAAACTAAGGCATCATACTTATTCGTGATTTCATCTGTTTCAGAGAACTCTTTTTCAGCAGTACTTCTTCGTAATTTTGTTTTAAAAAAAATTAAAATTTTACTATTACGTTGTGCAACAAAAGCTTTTAACAAGGTATTGTCTATTGCTCCGTTGCCAATTCTGAAAAACAAATCAAAACTCGTTTTTAATTTAAAATAGTTCACAAGTTCATTTGTGGACCGCTCATTAAAAGGAATTTTTAAATGACGCATTTTACGAATTAGAATGGCTTTTCCTTCTTCAGAAATTAACTTTTCTTCTTCCTTTAATGCGGTTCTAATTTTTGCTTTTGCTCTGGCAGTAATTACAAAATCTAACCACCTAGAGTTGGGTTTGTTGGCAGCAGTGGTGATGACTTCAATTTGGTCGCCACTTTTTAGTTGATGACTTAAAGGCATTAACTTTCCGTTTACTTTAACGCCTCTACACTTTAAGCCCACATCTGTATGTATTGAAAAAGCAAAGTCTAAGCCAGTTGCATCTTTTGGTAATGATTTTAAATCACCGTTCGGGGTAAAAACATAAATCTCTTTTGAATATAAATTTAGCTTGAAATTTTCAACAAAATCAACGGCGTTTAAAGTTTGAGTTTCTAGCGTTTCCTTTAATTTATTTAGCCAACTTTCTAATCCGTTGTCTTTAGTTTCTCCTTGCTTGTATTTAAAATGTGCCGCATAGCCTTTTTCTGCAATTTCATTCATTCTACTAGAACGAATTTGTACTTCTACCCACTGAGAATCAGGGCCTACAACCGTGATGTGCAATGCTTCATATCCTGTAGATTTAGGTTGCGAAATCCAATCTCTTAAACGGGTAGGGTTCGGTTTAAAGTAATCTGTTACAATGGTATAAATTTTCCAAGCATCAAACTTATCATCATTTGAATTTGGTTTGTAAATAATTCGAATTGCATATTTATCATAAACTTCATCAAAAGTTACATTCTGTTGGGTCATTTTTCTACGAATAGAATAGATCGATTTAAATCGACCTTTGATTTCATAATCGAAGTTTTCTTTATCTAAGCCCGACTTTAAGGTGCTTTCAAATTGTTTTAAATAATTTTGTTGGTCTTCTTTGCTTTCTTTTATTTTACTTAGAATCCCATTATAAGCTTCAGGTTCTGTATATTTTAGGCCAAGATCTTCTAGGTCCGTTTTTATATTATATAAGCCTAACCTGTGGGCTAATGGTGCATAGATATATAATGTCTCTGAGGCAATTTTAACTTGCTTGTCTGCAGGCATTGCATCCATGGTTTGCATATTATGAAGTCTGTCTGCAATTTTTATTAAAATAACTCTCACATCATCATTTAATGTTAACAGCATTTTTCTAAAGTTTTCTGCCTGTATAGAAGCATCTTGCTCTTTGTTTAAGCGCGATATTTTGGTCAATCCATTTACAATTTTCGCGATGGTTTCCCCAAAAATATGCTCCATGTCTTCGATGGTGTATTCAGTGTCTTCGACAACGTCATGTAGTAAGGCAGCGGCAATAGAAACAGCATTTAGACCAATTTCATAAGCAACAATTTTTGCGACTGCAATGGGATGGAAAATATACGGTTCGCCCGTTTTTCTTCGTTGTTTAGAATGTGCGTCTACAGCAATATCAAAGGCTTTTCTTATGAGACTTTTATCCTCTTTTGTCAGCACTTCGTAGGTGCCTTTTAGCAAATCTTTATAACGTTTTGCAATTTCTCTATTCTCTTCTTCTATTGTTGCTGTATATTCCAAATGTACGTCTCAAATTAAGTTTTAACTTAAAGTGAATTTAACAATAAGAATTTAAACAAACAAGTAATTAAGATGCTAAATTTTTCAAATGAAGCCGCCGCGGATTTTACAGCTACTTTTAAAAATAGAATGCTTTCTTTATTAAATAATTAAAGCAATTGGTGTGAATGCTATGATTCTAAATTTTTAATTCTTTCCAACAAAGTTGGATGTGAGTACTGTGCAAAAACAAATGCAGGATGTGGTGTTAAATTACTCAAACTATTTTTAGATAATTTTTTAAGGGAGATAATCAAAGCCTTACTTTCAAAAGTGTCTTTTGCAAAATTATCTGCTTGGTATTCAAATTTTCGAGACATGAGATTCATAAAGAGCCCTGTGATTCTGGAAATTGGTGAATATAAAATTCCAAAGGCAATTAATCCAATATGAAAACTCGGTATGGAAACTCCCAAAGCTTCCGACAACAGAGGAGAATTGATGAAAATGGATAAAACAAATAGTGTTAACCCTGTTAGTAAAATGGATGAAATGAGGTTAAAAACAATATGTTTTCTCTTATAATGTCCTACTTCATGTGCTAAAACAGCAACAATTTCATCTGTTTCTAAATCATTAATAAGGGTGTCGTATAAGGTGATTCTTTTCTGAGAGCCAAAACCAGAGAAATACGCATTTGCTTTTGTAGAACGTTTAGAACCATCAATGACAAAAATATTATTGATAGTAAAACCTACTTTTTCAGCATATTTTTCGATAGCAGTTTTTAAGACTCCCGCTTCTAAAGGACTTTGTTTATTAAATAGAGGAACAATTAGTTTTGCGTAAAACATATTCATCAATAAAGAAAACAGAGCAACCAAAATCCAAGCATATATCCAGAAATTTTCACCCGTTAGTTGATAAAACCAGATGATAAGTGCTAAAATTCCACCACCCAATAAAGCACTCATGAGTATTCCTTTGATTTTATCGGACCAAAATATTTTTTTTGTGGATTTGTTAAAACCAAATTTATCTTCAATTACAAAGGTACTATAATAGGAGAGCGGAATGGCTATGATTTCCGAGACAAGCAGGATTATTCCAAAGAAAATTAAAGCCATTAAAATAGGGTTTTCTGTATGGTTTCTAGCAATTGTATCTATGAAATTGAACCCATCCAAAAAAAAGAAAACCAATGTTAAAGTCGTTGAAAAAATGGAGGTTATCTTTGAAAATTTTGCTTTTGTCTTTTTGTATGCTTGCGATTTTTTGTATTCTTTTTTATCATAAACATCTTTTAATTTCTCTGGTATTTCATCATCAAAACGTTTTTCGTTGAGAGTTTCTAGGATTTTATCAACGATGAAACTAATGATAAGGATTCCAATAATTATGTAAAATAGTGTCGTTGAGCTCATTTTTTTTAAAAATCAATAGTTAAACAATATATTTTAAGTTCAAAAACAACTAAATCTATTTAAAATCACGCTGTCTTTTAGCTTCATACAAAATAATGGCAGCAGAAACAGAAACATTCATAGAATCTATTTGTCCTTGCATGGGAATGTTTATATTTTGTTTTGCAGCGGTTCTCCATGTTGCTGTTAGACCTGTAGCTTCCGTACCAACAACAATAGCCGTACTTTCTGTATAATTTTCTTTGTGATATTCATTCGAATTTTGCAAAGTGGCTGCATAGATATGAATATTTTTTTCTTGTAAAAAAGCAATTATTTCTTCGGAGGTTCCAACCGCAATTTGATTCGTGAATACACAGCCCACACTTGATCGAATAATATTTGTGTTGTATAGATCACTTTTAGGATTTGCTATAAAAACAGCATCTATATTTGCGGCATCCGCAGTTCTTAATAAAGCGCCTATATTTCCTGGTTTTTCGACACCTTCAGCAATTAAAATTAAAGGATTCTTATTTTTAAATTGAATGTTTTCTAAAGAAAAATTTGTTGCTTTGGCAACAGCAATAATTCCTTCTGTTGAGTCTCTATATGCTAACTTTTGATATACTTCCTTAGCGATCGTAATCCTATTTATATTGGCATTAAAAAGGTGTAAAACTTCATTTTCAAAAATAATTTCAGGAGAAAATAAAATAGTTTCAAATTCATAATTTGAAGAAATGGCGAGTGTGATTTCACGTTTTCCTTCAATAATAAACCTCCCTTGTTTCTTTCGTTCACGAGCTTTTTCTTGCAATTTTAGCAAGTTTTTTACATAGGGATTTTGAATACTTGTTATTTCTTTCATCAGGACAAATATACCTAATTATCGAAGTGTAGGAACTTAAAAATTTATTATTATGAGAGCAATCAAAAGAATTTAAAATTGAACAGACGTTTCAAAGTAACTGATGAGTAAATTCACTACATAATGATAAGACTGTACGCCTTTGTCTTGCTTGTTTGCTTTTAAATAGGCATTATAGCCTTTTTTAACAAGGGGTTCAAAAGGATTTTTATAGTGCTGCCAAAACTGATAACTCACCCTAAAATCTTTTACAATTCCTTTGTGTACTGTCTTCCAAAGTTGGTGAGATAAAGTGCTGTCTCGTTTTCTTAATTCAGAAATACAATAGCTAAAAGCCATGCGATAACTTGCATATTTAAAATAAAGATCTTCATTATAATTAGCTGCTAAAAAACCGACAAAATTTGCTTCATTCTCTGCGGCAAAACCAATTTGATGTGCTATTTCATGGCACGTAGTGGTCGGATACATTGTTTTAGGGATTTTGTCGTTTACTTGTGCTTCACCCGTCAAAGGATTCAAATAACCACTAGTGCCATTATAGCTTTGCAACAAGCTCATTGAAGAACTTTTTACAGATGCATATTGATATTTTAATTGCGGAAAACTTCTAGATAAATGTTCATATCCAGCAACTGCCATTTGATGCATTTCCTTTTGAGAATATGGGTTTTCGACTTTTAAAGTGTCATTTTTCGTGATTTCAAGTTGATGATAATTCAACTTTTTAATAATATATTTTGTTACTTTTTGCAGCTGTTCTGTCGTGTATTCTTGTTGTTTGTAACCTAGATTTTTAGCCAAAGGCGCTCTGTAATAATTCAATCCCCAAAAAATGTAAAAGCAACCATAAATAACGGATATTATTGCAATAAAATGAATGCTTTTTGGAATAATATTTTTAAATTTCGCTTTCAGCAACCTCACTAGAAAACGAATAAATACAAAAAGCCCAAAAACCACTAAAAGATCTCCAACTGAAAAAGGAATCCAACCTAAAATAATTCTAAAAAAAGCGGAAAGGGTTGGATAGATTCCATTGGAATAATACCGTTCTATAAAAGCAGGGTTTTCTGCTGCTAATTTCATCAATAGCATTTGAACAGGTAAGAAAAAGGCTAAAACTATATGTTTTTTATTCCACATCACTATGGTAAAAATAACAAATCAATTTGGAAGTTGACTGGTTATTAACAAGATAATAACATTTTTATTTACAATTTTTGTTCACAAATTTAAGTGCACTTTTAGAAAGAGTATTCAACCTAAAAAAAGTACATTTGTTTACATGGAAAAAACGACTCCTGTTTCAGGTAAAAAGATAGATAAATCAAGAATAATTAGTCTTGAAAAAGGAAAGATTCCTCCACAGGCAGTGGAACTGGAAGAAGCGGTATTGGGCGCAATGATGATTGATAAAAAAGGAATTGACGATGTAATAGACATCTTAAGTCCTGATGCTTTTTATGACAATAAACACCAAGAAATTTACGCTGCTATTTATACGTTATTCCAAAATTCTGAGCCTATAGATATATTAACAGTCTCTAATTTACTGAAAAAAAATGGAAAGTTAGAATTTGTTGGTGGCGATTTCTTTTTAATTCGTTTGACTCAGAAAGTAGCTTCTTCTGCTCATATTGAGTTCCATGCTAGAATTATTCTCCAAAAATTTATTCAGCGTAGATTAATTTCAATTTCAAGTGAAATTATAGAGAATGCCTATGATGAAAGCACCGATGTTTTTGATTTATTAGACGATGCAGAAGGAAAGCTTTTTGAAGTGACACAAGGGAACTTAAAAAAGAGTTCAGAACCAGCAGGATCGCTTGTAAAACAAGCATTGAAAAAGATTCAAGAAATAGGTAATTCTGAAGGAATGTCTGGTTTAGAAACTGGTTTCACCAAATTAGATGCTTTAACTTCGGGTTGGCAACCGTCAGATTTAGTAATTATAGCTGCACGTCCTGGTATGGGAAAAACGGCCTTTGTAATTTCGATGGCAAAAAATATGGCCATTGACTTTAATCATGGAGTCGCTGTATTCTCTTTGGAGATGTCTTCTGTTCAGTTGATTACGCGTATGATTTCTTCGGAAACAGGCTTAACTTCAGAAAAATTAAGGAAAGGGAATTTAGAACCTCATGAATGGGAACAATTGAATGTGAAAGTTAAGAAATTATCTGATGCACCCATTTTTATTGATGATACACCGTCTCTTTCTGTGTTTGATTTACGTGCAAAAGCACGAAGATTAGTCTCTCAACATAATGTTAAAATTATTGTAATTGATTATTTACAATTAATGACAGCAGGTGGAAAAGCAGGAGGGAATCGGGAACAAGAAATCTCTATGATTTCGCGAAACTTAAAAGCATTAGCAAAAGAATTAGAAGTTCCTGTAATTGCACTTTCTCAATTATCTCGTGCGGTAGAAACCCGTGGAGGAAGTAAAAGACCGCTGTTATCCGATTTACGTGAATCTGGAGCTATTGAGCAAGATGCAGATATTGTATCGTTTATTTTCCGTCCAGAATATTATGGAATGACGGAATGGGATGATGACGAGCAGACACCATGTGAGGGGCAAGGAGAATTTATTGTTGCCAAACATAGAAATGGTGGTTTGGATAATATTCGTTTGAAATTTACAGGGCATTTAGCAAAATTCTCTGATTTAGAAGAAGGCTTTAGTTCAGAATTCCAATCGTCTATGAATGCAGATTTTCCAGAGGATGTTTTTCCAGATCAAAGAATTGAACCTAAAGATGCTTTTGGGGATGATGGTGGGGTTCCTTTTTAAACGCTAAAGATTTTAAGAACTCGAATCTTACTTTAATATAGGTGGAGAGTGCTATTGTAAGTTTATAAATGTATCTTTTTATGAAAAAATTCCTAATAATATTCATTTTTATTTTTATCACAAACTCACTTTGGGCCTCTTTTATCTACGTACCGATGAGTCATGATAATCAGAAAAACCACTTAAAAGCTTACGGAATTGTTTATTATTCTTTAGAAGCGGGCTTAAAATCCAAATGGTTATTGAACTATGATGGCGGTGCCTTTTTAATAGAAAACAATAAAATTGTTGAAAATGAATGTAGAATACGAGGCGTTTCATACCAGATAATCTCAGATGCAAAATCGCAATTGATATTACAAGAAATTTCGGCTCCCTCTTCAAATCAAGATGCAGTAACCTTAGAAAAAGCCCCAAAAATTGCCGTGTATTCCCCAAAAGATAAATTGCCCTGGGACGATGCTGTAACACTGGTTTTAACTTATGCAGAAATTCCTTTTGATATTATCTATGACAAAGAAGTATTAGAAGACAAACTCCTTATTTATGAGTGGTTGCATCTACATCATGAAGATTTTACAGGCCAATATGGTCGTTTTTATGGACATTTTAAGACAGCTCCCTGGTATGTAGAAGGAAAAAAAAGAGCTGAAAGATTAGCTTCTGAATTAAGTTTCACGAAAGTTTCCCAAGAAAAATTAGCCGTCGCAAAAAAAATTAGAGATTACGTAATTGGCGGTGGATTTATGTTTGCCATGTGTTCTGCAACTGATAGTTTTGATATTGCGTTGTCTGCTGAAGGAGTCGATATTGCTGAAGCAATGTTTGATGGTGATGCTTCAGAATTAAATTATCAATCTAAAATAAACTACAATAAAACATTTGCGTTTAAAGATTATCAATTAATCAGAAATCCAACAACATACGAGTTTTCTTCAATAGATATGACACGTAAACGTAAAATACCAAAAACATCAGATTATTTTTCATTGATAGCATTTTCTGCCAAATGGGATCCTGTACCAACGATGTTAACTCAAAATCATACCACTTTGGTGAAAGGTTTTATGGGGCAAACTACTTCTTTTGACCGGAATACAGTAAAAAGAAATGTATTGGTTTTAGGAGAAAACACGACCAATAGAGAAGCACGTTATCTTCATGGAACCAAGGGTAAAGGGATGTTTACCTTTTATGGAGGTCATGATCCTGAAGATTATACACATAGAGTAGGAGATCCAAAAACAGAGTTAGATTTGCATCCAACGTCTCCTGGTTATCGTTTAATTTTGAATAATGTGTTGTTTCCTGCAGCTAAAAAGAAGAAACAAAAGACATAAAACTATTAAAAAGGTTTATTTGTTTAAACAAATAAACCTTTTTAACGACATAAAAATCCAATCTCTTTTGTATTTTTGCCATTAAATTAAAATAATAAAATGCCAATAACACAACAATTACAGGATTTTACGCAGCAAGTTCGTAGAGATATTCTACGTATGGTTCATAAAGTAAACTCTGGTCATCCAGGAGGTTCATTAGGGTGTGCAGAATTTATTACTTGTTTATATCAAGAAGTAATGGACTATTCCACCGATTTTACGATGGATGGAAACCATGAGGATTTATTTTTCCTTTCTAACGGACATATTTCTCCAGTATTTTATAGTGTTTTGGCGCATAGCGGTTTTTTCTCAGTTGCAGAATTAGCTACTTTTAGATTGTTAGATTCCCGTTTACAAGGACATCCAACTACCCATGAAGGCTTGCCTGGTGTAAGAATTGCATCCGGATCATTAGGACAAGGAATGTCTGTTGGAATAGGAGCAGCACAAGCAAAAAAAATAAATGGAGATGCTAAAATAATTTATACTTTACACGGTGATGGTGAGTTGCAAGAAGGTCAAAACTGGGAAGCAATCATGTATGCATCAGCAAAAAAAGTGGATAACTTAATTGCAACAATTGATCTAAACGGAAAACAAATTGATGGATCTACGGACCAAGTTTTAGCAATGGGAAGTATTAGAGCTAAATTTGAAGCTTTTGGTTGGGACGTTCTAGATGTAAAAGAAGGAAATGATATTGAGGCAATATTAGCGGGTTTAGCACAAGCTAAATCATTGACAGGAAAAGGAAAACCAGTGTGTATTTTATTACATACAGAAATGGGGAATGGCGTTGATTTTATGATGCATACGCATGCATGGCACGGTAAAGCACCAAGTGATGAACAATTGGAAAATGCGTTAGCACAGAACCCTGTAACCTTAGGAGATTATTAATTTTCTTTATATTTCCACAGAGGCAAAATCTATGTAGAAATAAGTAAGGGTTCAAACCTGATAGACAAATAAAAAAAGAGTTTTTCAATCCATTTGAAAAACTCTTTTTTTATGAATTTTGCGTCAATCCAAACTTTTTCAAGTTCTCTTAAAAAAGCTCCTTAATTTAACCAGATGCTAAAACAAGTTTAAAATGCTATGGGGTCGTTTTTTATGTTTTAATTAGAATCAAACAGTAAGAATTCCTTTACCTTTACAACCAATACATTAAAAACAGGTTTTATTTTTAAATCTTTAATAAACATATGAATATAGGAATTGTTTGTTACCCAACATTTGGTGGAAGTGGAGTAGTGGCTACAGAGTTAGGAATGGCATTGGCTGACAAGGGACATAATGTTCATTTTATAACCTATAACCAACCCGTTCGTTTAGATTTTATCTCTCATAATTTACATTTTCATCAAGTACTTTTAGAAGAATATCCCTTATTTCAATATCAACCTTATGAGCTAGCTTTGTCTAGTAAAATGGTGGAAGTTGTAGAAAAATATCAATTGGAAGTTTTGCATGTTCATTATGCCATTCCCCATGCCTATGCTGCATTTATGGCAAAACAAATGCTGAAAGAAAAAGGCTTAGACGTAAAAGTTGTAACAACACTTCACGGAACAGATATTACGTTGGTCGGAAGTCACCCAACCTATAAGTCAGCTGTAGAATTTAGCATTAATAATTCGGATGTAGTTACTGCTGTTTCTAACAGTTTAAAGGAAACTACGACTAAATTATTCAATATAACCAAAGAGATTAAAGTCATTTATAACTTCATTGATACTCAAAAATATGACAAGGCTCATAAAGAAGAATGCAAGCGGTTTGCTTTGGCAAAACCCCATGAAAGAATCTTTACGCATGTAAGTAATTTTAGACCCGTAAAAAGAGTAGAAGACGTCGTGCGCATATTCCACGAAGTTAGAAAAGAAATTCCTTCTAAATTATTAATGATTGGTGAAGGTCCAGAAAGGGCAAAAGCAGAAAAGTTAGTAAAAGAATTAAACATCTCTGAGGATGTTTTCTTTTTAGGAAATAGCACCGAAGTCACTAAAATATTATGTTACACAGATATTTTCCTATTGCCTTCTCAAACGGAAAGTTTTGGTCTGGCAGCTTTAGAGGCAATGGCTGCAGGAACGGCAGTGATATCTACAAATACAGGAGGTTTGCCTGAAGTAAATATCGATGGAGTTACGGGCTATTTAAGTGATTTAGGAGATATACAAGACATGGCAAAAAATGCAGTATCTATTTTAAAAGAGGATAAAATACTAGCTACTTTTAAGCAGCATGCAAGAGCACATACTAAAAAGTTTTCATTAGAAAATATTCTTCCAGTCTATGAAGGAATTTATACATCTTGTTATAAAAGCAAGGTATAATATAAAAATGACATTTTTATATTACCTTTCATGTTCATAATACGACAAAAACTATTTCATGAAAAAACTAGCATTACATTGGAAGATATTATTGGGAATGATCTTAGGAATCATTTTTGGCTTTATAATGAACACAGTTGATGGTGGAAAAGGATTTGTTATAGATTGGATAAAACCCTTTGGAACCATCTTTATCAATTTATTAAAATTAATTGCGGTACCCTTAATACTGGCCTCTTTAATTAAAGGAATCTCGGATTTAAAAGACATTTCAAAAATTAAAAAGATGGGTTTTAGAACTATGGTTATATATATGTTAACTACAGTAGTTGCTATTGTTATTGGTTTGGGAATTGTGAATTTGGTAAAGCCAGGAGCAGGAATGTCTACCGAAACCATAGAAAAAATTAAATTAAAATATGAAGCTTCCTCAGGAGTTGTAGATAAGCTAGCAAAGGCAAATATGCAACAAGATGCAGGACCTTTACAAGCATTGGTTGATATTTTTCCTAGCAATATTTTTGTGTCTTTAGGAAACGCCAGTATGCTGCAAATTATCTTTTTTGCGTTGTTTGTTGGTATTTCACTATTACTAATCCCAGAAAAGAAAGCAAAACCATTAATGAATTTCTTTGATTCATTAAATGAAGTGGTTATGAAAATGGTCGATTTAATAATGCTTTTTGCACCGTATGCCGTTTTTGCGCTCTTAGCAAATGTTATTATTGCTTTTGATGATACGGAAATTCTTTTAAAACTTTTGGTTTATGCGCTTTGCGTTGTTAGTGGTTTACTTATAATGATTGGTTTCTACTTAATTTCAGTAAGTATTTATACAAAAAAGTCACCAGTTTGGTTTTTAAAACAAATAAGTCCTGCACAATTATTAGCCTTTTCGACAAGTTCGAGTGCGGCAACTTTACCAGTAACGATGGAGCGAGTAGAAGAACACTTAGGTGTAGATAAAGAAGTGGCTGGTTTTGTATTGCCCGTAGGAGCAACGATTAATATGGATGGAACAAGTTTGTATCAAGCCATCGCAGCTGTATTCATTATGCAGGTTATTTGGCCAGAAGGCTTAACATTTTCAAATCAATTAATTATTGTAGCAACAGCTTTGTTAGCGTCTATTGGTTCTGCAGCAGTTCCTAGTGCCGGCATGGTGATGTTGGTTATTGTATTAGAATCTATTGGTTTTCCAGAAGAATTATTACCCATTGGTTTGGCATTAATTTTTGCTGTAGACAGACCTTTGGATATGTGTAGAACCGCTGTAAATGTTACGGGAGATGCTACTGTTTCTATGATTATTGCAAAGTCTTTGGGTAAGTTGCATGACCCAAAACCAAAAAAATGGGATGATACTTATACTGATGTAAAGTAGTATTTAAAAAAAAACACTATTTCCTTATTAATTCTATCAAAGTCATTCAGAAATGAACTGGTGATTATTGTAACTTTCGCATTTACATTTTTACTTACCTGATATTGAATTCAAATCATTTTGATAAAATTACTTTTGGTTGCGACCAAATTCGTTGTCACTCCTTAATGATTTCATCATTAGCAATCATTTTGTAGCTGTTTGTCGGTTGCTATTTATATATTGGATAATTCATTATAATATAATCAATCTCTTTTAGTTCTGAATTTACAACCATATAAGCTGCTATTGAACCACCGTATATAGGTTCAATAATTAAAGGCAATTTCAATTTTTAATACCATTCTCTAAAAGAATTGCATTTTTAATAGTACTTTATTCTTAAAAATAAATTATTAACAAAAAATGATAAAATATTATAAAAACATGTTTTTTACAAAGATGATTTTATTATTTTTGATGTTCCTTAAAAACAATAACAATGCAATTAGACAATCAAATTTTTGACCTCATTCAGGAAGAAAAAGAAAGACAATTAAATGGTTTAGAATTAATCGCTTCAGAAAACTTTGCAAGTGATCAAGTGATGCAAGCGCAAGGCTCTGTCTTAACCAATAAATATGCTGAAGGATATCCTGGAAAAAGATATTATGGAGGTTGTGAAGTTGTAGATATTGTAGAGCAAATAGCAATTGATAGAGCAAAAGAATTATTTGGTGCAGAATATGCAAACGTTCAACCACACTCTGGTTCGCAAGCAAATACCGCTGTATTTTTTGCCTGTTTAAACCCTGGTGATACTATTTTGGGTTTCGACTTATCGCATGGTGGACATTTAACACACGGATCTTCTGTAAATTTCTCTGGTAGAATATACAACCCCACTTTTTATGGTGTTGAGAAAGAAACGGGCGTTTTAAATTATGATAAAATTCAAGAAATAGCAACGAAAGAACAGCCTAAATTAATTATCGCGGGTGCTTCTGCATACTCTAGAGATATTGATTTTAAGCGTTTTAGAGTCATTGCAGACAGTGTTGGTGCTATTTTATTGGCAGATATTTCACATCCTGCAGGGATGATTGCAAAAGGAATATTAAACGATCCATTACCACATTGTCATGTTGTAACATCGACTACCCATAAAACTTTACGAGGACCTAGAGGAGGAATCATATTAATGGGGAAAGATTTTGACAACCCATTTGGAGAAACATTGAAAAGCGGAAAGCTTAAAAAAATGTCTACTTTATTAAATTTCGCTGTGTTTCCTGGAAACCAAGGTGGTCCTTTAGAACACGTTATTGCTGCAAAGGCTATTGCTTTTGGAGAAGCGTTAACAGATGAGTTTTTAGCGTACCAAATTCAAGTAAAAGAAAATGCGGCTGCAATGGCTGAAGAATTTGTAGGAAAAGGATATCATATTATTTCTGGTGGTACAGATAACCATTGTATGTTGATTGATTTACGTAACAAAAACATTTCGGGGAAAGATGCAGAAATCGCTTTAGGAAAAGCAGAAATCACAGTCAATAAAAACATGGTTCCTTTTGATGATAAGTCTCCTTTTATAACTTCAGGTATTCGAATAGGAACTCCTGCGATTACAACTCGTGGTTTAAAGGTTGAACATATGAAAACTGTTGTGGATCTTATCGATAAAGCAATTATAAACGCAGATAATGACGAAGTTTTACACGAAATAAGTGAAAGCGTTTCAGAATTAATGGGCGCAAGAAGATTGTTTGTAATGTAAACCACGTCGTGGTTTTACAGAGCTCAATATTACTTCGTTCAGGATACTATAAAAAAAAGCATCAAGTTTATTCTTGATGCTTTTTTGTTGTTTCATAACGTTTTGATTTAATCTAAATCACTGGCTCTGTCTAATAAATTCTGATTGATTTTTTTTGAGGTATTTACCCCTAATTGTTTTATGTTTTCTACTTTTTTAATTAAGTTTCCTTTACCTGTTAATTTTTTCATGGAAGAATCATAACTTCCTTGTACTGTTTTTAATTGATTTCCAACTTTAATTAAATCATCTGTTAAGTTGACAAACTGGTCATACAAAGCGCCTGCTTGTTTCGATATTTCAAGCACATTTTTCTTTTGATTTTCTTGTCGCCACATTGAAGAAACAGTACTTAAGGTTGCCAACAGAGTGGACGTAGAAACCAATACAATATTTTTGTCAAGCGCTTCTAAGTACAAGTTGTTTACTTTATTCAAGGCAATCATTAGTGCTGGTTCTATTGGGACAAACATTAAGACATAATCTGGTGAGTTAATTTCATATAAAGCATCATATTTCTTAGCACTTAAATCTTTAAAATGAGAACGAATACTGTCAATATGTTTTTTTAAAAACAGGTCTTTGTCAACCTCTTTTTCTGCAGAAAAGTAGCTTTCATAAGCCGTTAAAGAAACTTTTGAATCGATAATTAAATGCCTGTTGTCGGGAAGGTTTATGATAAAATCAGGTTTCTTTAATCGCCCATCGTCATCTCTATAGCCGCCCTGCGTATTAAAATGGATGCCTTTTGTTAATTTCGCTTTTTCTAGTAAAATTTCTAATTGCGTTTCCCCCCAATCACCTTGGGTTTTATTATCGCCTTTGAGTGCTTTGGTTAAGTTAATTGCTTCCTTACTCATTTGTAAGTTTAAGTCCTTTAAATGGCCTAATTGTTCCCTTAAAGCAGCATGCATTCCGACACTTTTCTCTTGAGATTCTGTTACTTTTTTCTCAAAACCTTCAATCTTTTCTTTTAGAGGATTTAAAATTGCACTGATGCTTTCTTTATTTTGAGCTTTGAATTTGGTAGAGTTTTCATCTAAAATTTTATTTGCTAAATTTTCAAATTCTTTTGAGAATTTTTCATTCAATTTTTCAACATCCTTTACCTTATCTTCTAGCTTTATTTGAGTGTTTTCCAACTCCGCATCTAGGCGCGTATTTAGGGTGCTTAAAGCTGCTTTCTCTTCTTGAATTTTTAGAAGTTGCTTTTGAAGTTCAATATAATTATTGTCTACGATTTCTTTCGATTGTGCTATTAGAGAAGCCCGTTCTTCCAGTGTTGCTTTTTCTTTTTCTGATCCAAGTTTGGTAAGTAATTTTCCAATATAAAAGCCGATTGCAGCAAAAATAATTCCAACAAGAAAGTAAATAAATATTTCGTTCATCATGTCAATTTAAGTCCCTAAATTTATCACTTTATATTAAAACATAAAACCTTTAAAGCAGGATTTTATAAACAGTTATTTTCAGACGTAATGAAAAGTATTTCGAGATTTATTTTAGAAACTATTTTAGGGTGGAAATTAGAAAATGATTTTCCACAGGACATTAAGAAATATGTAATTATAGTAGCACCTCACACGAGTTGGATAGATTTCCCAATTGCAATTTTATCTAGAATGGCTTCTGGAACGATGATTCATTTTATAGGAAAAAACACTTTATTTAGAGCACCATTTGGATTTTTCTTTAAAATCTTAGGAGGCACACCCGTCGATCGAACTAAAAATAACAACTTGGTTGATGCTGTTATTGCTGTTTTTAATAAAAAAAAGGTATTTAGACTTGCTTTATCTCCTGAAGGAACCCGAAAAAAAGTTGCTGCATGGAAAACAGGTTTCTATTATATTGCAAAAGGAGCTAATGTCCCTGTTGTTATGGCGACGCTTGATTTTGAGCATAAAAAAGTGAAAATTTCTGAAGCCTATTATACGACCAACAATAAAGAAAAAGATTTTGAAGTTTTTCATGCTTTTTACGATGGGGTCAAAGGAAAGAATCCCGCATTATTTTAAAGGAAACAATTGCTATTTAGAGTCTTAAATTTAGTGCAATCCATAGGAGCAATACGCTAATGTCATTTTTTGTATTTGTCAGAGACTTTTTCAGCAATACCAATAATGACTGCTGTCGCTTTTAACATTGATTCAAGAGGTACATATTCAAACGGACCATGAAAATTATGTCCACCTGCAAAAATATTAGGACAAGGCAATCCTTTAAAAGACAGTTGAGAACCATCTGTTCCACCACGAATTGCTTTAATTAAAGGGGTAATTCCTAGCTCTTTCATAACTTCTTCAGCAATGGCTACAATGTGCATTACAGGTGTTATTTTTTCTTTCATATTAAAGTATTGGTCTTTAATTTCAATCTGTATTACTTCTTGGGGATACTTTTCATTAAAATCAAAGACCAATTTTTGTAAGAATTTTTTCTTTTTTTCAAACAAGTCAATATCATGATCTCTAACAAGATATTCTAACACGGTTTTCTCAACAGTCCCTGTCATATCATGCAAATGAAAAAAGCCTTCATAACCGTTCGTTTTTTCAGGAACTTCCTCGGAAGGTAGTGTGGCAATAAAATCATTTGCAATTAATATCGAATTGATCATTTTTCCTTTGGCATATCCTGGATGCACAATCTTACCTGTAATGGTAACTTTTGCACTTGCCGCATTAAAATTTTCATATTCTAATTCTCCAATTTGGCTTCCATCCATTGTATATGCCCATTGTGCACCAAATTTTTCGACATCAAAAAAATGAGCTCCTTTACCAACTTCTTCATCAGGAGTAAAACAAATTCTAATTTTGCCATGCTTAATTTCTGGATGCTGGAGGAGGTATTCCATTGCAGAAACGATTTCTGTAATTCCCGCTTTGTCGTCTGCTCCTAAAAGGGTTGTTCCATCAGTAGTTATTATTGTTTGTTCTTTATATAGTAACAAATCCTCAAAATAGTTGGGTGATAAAACAATGTTTTGTTCTTTATTCAAAAGGATGTCATTTCCTTGATAGTTTTCTATAATTTGAGGTTTTACGTTAGCTCCTGTATAATCTGGACTTGTATCCATATGGGCAATAAATCCAATTGTAGGAACTTCATAGGTGATATTACTTGGTAAAGTTGCCATGAGGTAGCAATTTTCATCTAAATCGATCTCTTCCATTCCTATTTGTTGCAGCTCATCCACTAAAACTTTCGCCAAATTCCATTGATTATCGGTGCTTGGAAATGCTGGATTCCTAGGGTCTGACTCTGTGTCTATAGTAACGTATTTTAGAAATCTATTAATAATAGGTTCTTTTTGAATCATTTCATTCTGTTTTTTCATTCAACTGGTTAAAGGGAGGTGTGCTGCTCCTGGGAATCTCACTTTAATATTTTGTAAAAGATTGATTTGTCTAAGTTACTATTAATTTAATTTCAAAATGCCGTAAAAATAATTAAATGTTATGAGTTTGTCGAATGTAAATAAAAAGGCTTCAACTGGTTCAGACAAACATACGGAAGAACATTTTACTTAGATAATCATTTTATGAAAGTTAAAAAAAACCAATACAAAATTCTAAAAATAAAAAAGATAACAATAGCCTTCGTTATAAGAAGCAAAAGAAGGAAAGTAAAAATAAATACGTTTATTGATTTACTTTTCGGTACTTTTATGTTACGAAAGTAAACGAATCATTTTTAGATAATGAAAAAAGCATTGGTAATTTCTGGAGGAGGAAGTAAAGGAGCATTTGCCGGTGGCGTTGCTCAATACTTAATGAAAGAAGAAAACAAGGAGTACGATATGTATATCGGAACTTCTACAGGAAGTTTAATGGTTTCTCACCTAGCATTAGGTAGATTAAATGATTTAAAAAAAATATACACCAATGTAAATCAGAAAAGTATTTTTAGCAATAACCCTTTTAAAATTAAAAAAATTGCTGGAGAAAAAGTGATTAGTATTCGTCACTTAAATACCTTGTGGAACTTTATAAATGGAAGAAAAACATTTGGAGAAAGTAAAAACTTACGAAATTTAATAAAGAGAAAGATTACTCAAGAAATGTATACTGAAATTAGAGAAAAGAACAAAGAAGTTGTGGTAACGGTTTCGAATCTAACAACAAATCAAATTGAATATAAGTCTATAAATGACTGTACCTATACTGATTTTTGCGATTGGATTTGGGGTTCTTGTAATTATGTGCCTTTTATGAGTGTGCTAGAAAAAGACAATTGTCAATATGCAGATGGTGGTTTTGGTTCATTGGTGCCAATTAGAGAAGCCATTTTAAGAGGCGCAACAGAAATTGATGCTATTATTTTAGAAACGGAGGTTACGCAAATTAATAGGCTGCCCGCTAAAAATCCATTTTCCTTATTGTTTGATGTGTTCGATTTTATGTTAACGCATGTAGAAAGACACAATATTACCATCGGAAAATTGGCTGCGAAGAATAAAGGGATCAAGTTAAATTTATATTATACTCCCACAATATTAACAACAAATTCTTTGGTTTTTGATGAAATTCTGATGCGTAAATGGTGGAAATCTGGCTATCAATATGCAAAAACTAAAAGAGAAGCCTTAATGAGTGAATTTAGACCAGACATTTTAACAGATAAAGAGACAAATTGCACTGAAAAAACAGATTTAAGTTGATACTTATTTGAAACTAAAGGAAAAACCAATAAGCGTTTTTTACCATTTAATAAAGTAAAAACTATTTTTTAAATTCAACATACATTTCATTTGCAAAAGGTTTTTGTAATTTAGAATTTGTAATTTCTTCTTTTTTAATCGCAGTTCTTCTATTTCCTACTCTTTTTGCACTGTTCGTAATTTGGTTGATCGTTTCGTTTAATAAAGGATCCGATTTTTCTCCCAATACGCCTAAATTGATGTCGCCAGATTGTTGTCCAAAATCTTCAGGAAAATCAATATCTGGAACATAACCACCTGGTGCGTTTTCTCCTTTCGAATTTTTTATTTCTAATACAATAGGCTGCATTGCATAGGTATGATTTGGGTTTAAATTAATCCCATTTTTAGTATAATTATGAGAATCATATACGGTAATAGATCCTACTTGCTTACCCACAGTTTCTGCTCCCACTAGCGTTACATCAATATAAGCCCTTAAAGCATTTATGACCAATTCTGACGCAGATGCGGAATCATTTGTAACGATAAAATACACGCTAGAAAGATTCAAACTGTTAATCGGTTCTTCTAAAATAACGGTTCCATTTTCATCCGTATTTCTTATGTTGTCTGTAAAATAATTTAAGAAATCACTCTCCTTTCTATTTTTCATTATTTTTTCATTCCATACTTGTTGAGAAAAGACTGTTTCATTAGATTTTGTAGCAATCATACTTCCTAAATAAGTTGCTGTTCTTACAGAGCCACCACCGTTGTATCTCAAATCTACGATCAAATCTGTAACTCCGTTTGCTTTAAAAGTTCCAAAAGCAGCATTTAACTCTCTATCATAAGAACCCGCAAATTGATTGTATAGTAAATAACCTATTTTATTGGAACCCTCATCAAAAGTTTTTACAATTGCTACCGGATTTTCCTGTAATTGAAATGCTGTTAAAGAAATAGCGTTTCCGTTTAAGATAGGATTTCCTGCATTAAAATCTGCTAATTGAATTGTGTAGCTTGAATTTGTGCCAAATAATAAACTTTTATAATTGCTGTCTGTAATTTCACTTCCATCTACAGCCTTAAAAACCATTCCTCTTAGTACTCCTTTTATATCCGCATCGGAGTTAGGAGCTACAGATGTAACAACGGCATAAACATTTGTAGTACTGCCTTCTTCATAAAACAATTTAAATTCCATGCCATTGCTTAAAGTGTTTCCTTGAAAAGCATTTTCTAAGGCGATATAGTCATCAACAATCCATGAAAAACGATCTAAAGGTTTGTTTAATAAATTTTCAAAGACTTCTTCGGGTGAAGAAAAACCCTGTAAGAAGCTATTTAATTGGCCTTGATTGGCAAAACGCTCATCTCCTAAATCGGGCACCTCACTTTGCCACAAGTAATAGAGATTCAATCCTCTCCAAACAAAATCATGTTCCACAATAGTTGTAGGAATCTTAGTTTCTTTATTGCAATTAGAAAACAGCAATATAAGAGCAATAAAATAGCAAATTTTATATAACTTTTTCATAACAGTAAATAGCATTTTTTATGTAATAACTAACGAACTATAAATCGTATTCGTATTGTTTTTTAGAATATATTGTAACAAAATATAGTAAGTATCGTCATGATAATGTAAACTTACTATAAATATATGTATTTATGACCAGTTTCTATTAAATATCAACCAAAAAAAATGACTCAGTCAAGCTTTTTAAAAGTTGTTTTACCCTTTAAAGATAAGGTCTTTAGATTAGCAAAAAGACTTTTAGTATCTAAAGAGGAAGCTGAAGATGCTACCCAAGAATTGTTTTTTAAATTATGGAAAAATAAAGAGAAAATTACGGATTATAAAAATGTGGAAGCGTTTGCAATGACCATGACGAAGAATTATTGTTATGATCGATTGAAATCAAAACAAGCGAGTAATTTAAGATTAATTCATACCAATTACAAAGAGAAAGAAACCGCTTTAGATAAAAGCATTGAATATAGAGACAGTATAAATCAAGTGCATCAATTGATTGAAAACTTACCAGAACAACAGAAAGTTATCATTCAATTAAGGGATATTGAACAGTATGATTTTGATGAAATATGTAACATGCTGAATATGAAACCAACAGCAGTAAGAGTCGCACTGTCTAGAGCGAGAAAAACACTAAGAGAAGCATTAATTAAAAAGCACAACTATGGAATTCGTTGATCTAGAAAAAATCGTAAAAAAATACGAAAACGGAGCAACATCTTTGCAAGAAGAAATTACCTTAAGAAACTATTTCACAGGAGGAACTGATGTGCCCTATTTGCAAGAATACGAGTACCTGTTTCATTATTTTGCAAAGGCCAAAGAGGAAACCTGCACAAAAAATATTCAGTTGAACCCCAAGACATCTAAAATAAAAAACTTGAAATGGTTCTCTGTGGCAGCAGCAATCGTTGTTTCGTTTAGCCTATTTATTGGGAAAAAACAGCAGGATGCCGCTGTTGTAAAAGAGCAATACGCACACGTAGTAAAAACATTGGAAATCTTGTCATCCAACCTTAAAAAAGGAGAGCAAGCAGTAGCAACATTATATACCTATAAATACACAATTAATAAGATTTTAAAATAATTCAAATAACAATTATAAACACCCGTTAAACAGATACATTATGAAAAAAATAGCATTATTCATTGCGTTCATCGTTACACCACTCGTAACAAGCGCCCAGTCATTTTTTGACACTTTAGAGGATATAGATGGAGTAGACGTGGTTGTAGTAACCAAAGATGCTTTTGAGATGATTTCTAAATTCAAAGATGTAAAAATTGAAGATAATGAAACGCTCAAAGTTTTTGAAATGATTCAAGAATTAAAAGAATTGAAAGTCTTTTCCACACGTGTTACAGCAATAGCAGATCAAATGGGCAGCCTCGTGAAAATGGCAATTCAGAAGCAAAGCCTCACCGAATTAATGCGTATTAAAGAAGATGGCACTCAAGTAGATATCTATGTAAAGGTGACTAAAAATAAAGAGTATGTTAGTGAAGTTCTGATGTTTATCAATGGAATTGAAAAACAAACTAATGGGAATTCAGAAGCCATGATTGTTTCTTTAACTGGCGCTATAGACATTAATAAAATGGCTGAATTAGCAGATGCTTTTTCTGAAGGGAAAAAATAAGGAAAATTAAGGTCTAAAAGGTGGGTGTGAAAATCCAACTTTTTTGTAGGGATTAAAGTATAAAAAAATGAAAAAAGCATCTTAAAATTGGAGCATTATTAATGCTTGTATTATTGGTTTTTCAAACACCGTTTGTAAAAGCTGTAATTTTTTTTGAACCATTTTTTATTGATTACAAACTACATCCTCCAAGTGCAAAACGCCTATTTTCAACAATTTTTAACGACTCATTAACAGCTACACTATTAATATTTCTTACTTTTGAAACTTATGAATATGATGTTTAAAAAAGGTGTTTTTTTATTTTTAATACTGATTTGTTTTGTCAGTTTTTCTCAAACCTATACGACTTACCAGCCAGCCAGAGAAAAAATTCACGATTTAATACACACAAAATTAAAAGTAGATTTTAATTTTAAAGAAAAACAATTAAATGGAGAAGCTTGGATTACTGCAAAACCTCATTTTTATGCAACCACCAAATTTACTTTAGACGCAAAAGCGATGCTGATTCATCAAGTTGTATTGAATGATGAAAAACTAGCCTATTATTATGATGGTTCTCAGCTGATTATCGACTTGCCAAAAGCCTACAAAAGAGATGAAGAATTTACGATTTATATTAAATATACTGCGCGTCCAGAAAAAGTAATACAAAAAGGAAGTGCCGCCATAAAACAAGCCAAAGGGCTCTATTTTATCAATGCGGATGGATTTGATAAAAACAAACCCACTCAAATTTGGACACAAGGAGAAACCGAAGCCAGTAGTTGTTGGTTTCCAACGATTGACAGTCCCAATCAGAAAACAACCCAAGAAATCTACCTCACGGTTCCCGATAAGTTTGTCACACTTTCCAACGGAAAATTAATCAATCAGACAAAAAAAGGGACCAACAGAACAGATTATTGGAAAATGGATCAAAAACATGCGCCGTATTTATTCTTTATGGGTGTTGGAGCCTATGAAATTATTGAAGATTCGTATAAAAATATTCCTGTAAACTATTATTTAGAAAAGGAATACGCTCCCTATGCAAAAGCTATTTTTGGAAAAACCCCAGAAATGATGGAATTCTTTTCGACACTTTTAGGCGTTGAGTTTCCCTGGAATAAATACAGTCAGATTGTGGGCAGAGATTATGTTTCTGGAGCAATGGAAAACACGACGGCAGTAATTCATGCTGAAAAAGCCTATCAAAGCCCAGGGCAATTGATTGATGAAAATGTTCAAGAAAACACCATTGCACACGAATTGTTTCATCATTGGTTTGGCAATTTAGTAACTTCAGAAAGCTGGTCTAACCTCACTTTAAACGAGTCTTTTGCTAATTATAGTGAATATTTATGGCGAGAATATAAATACGGAAAATTAGATGCCAATATGCATTTGTTTGATGGAAATCAGGATTATTTGAATGGGCAAAGTAATGACAAACATTTGGTTCGTTTTAACTATGCAGACAAAGAAGATATGTTTGACCTAGTAAGTTATAACAAAGGAGGGGTGATTTTGCACATGTTGCGAAATTATCTAGGAGATATTGCTTTCTTCGAAGGTTTACAAAGCTATTTAACCGAGTTTCAATACAAAGCTGCAGAAGTACACCAATTGCGTTTAATTTTTGAAAGAATTACAGGAAAAGACTTAAACTGGTTCTTTAACCAATGGTATTACAATGCAGGTCATCCAAAAATTGAAGTTTCTTACGATTACAATACCATTCAGAAAAAAGTAACGGTCAATCTCTTGCAATTCAATGCGAACGAATTTAAGTTTCCTCTTGCGATTGATATTTTTGAAGCTGGGAAAAAAACAAGACACCACGTCTTTGTAGAGGGCAACGATGCTTCTTTTACGTTTTCCTACACAAAACTCCCTACATTCATTCAAGTAAATGCTGATGGGGTGCTGCTATGTGAAATCACTGAAAACAAGGTTTTGAGTGATTATATTTTTCAATTAAAAAATGCAGAAAACTATGTTCATAGAAGAGAAGCCTTGTTAGAAGTTGCCAAAAAGCAAATAGAAAAAGAAGCTTTTAATGCGGTTACAGAAGCCCTGAATGACGCTTCTTATAAAATTAGAATTCTCGCTTTAGAAAAGATCGATTTAATTCATAAATTTTCTAAAAAAGCAGCGATTAAAAAAATCATGGACATCGCCAATAATGATCCAAAAACATTGGTTCAAGCTACAGCAATAGAGACTTTAGGTAAATTAACAGATCCAGAATTGAAATCCATTTTTGCAAAAGCATTGCAAAGTAACTCCTATGCTGTTTTAGGTAAAGCGTTGGTGGCGACTTATTATGTAGACAAACAATTGGCAATAGACAAATCGAAAGAATTGCCAGATGAAGTTCGGAAAATATTAGCAACGCCTTTGACACGTATTTATATTGAAGAAAAGGACGAAAAAGAATTGCCCTTTATTGCAAAGAGTGTGTTGTCTGGGATGTTTTTAACAGGAGATGATGCTACAAAAGTTATTTATCAAAAGGCATTTACTCAAATTTCTGAAAGCAATAATTCCGAAGCGATACAGAATTTAGTGGATGATATGGTGGTCAAAGGAAACCAATATAAATCCTTTAATTTTGATAAGGTGGTAATCAACTTAATGCGCACCATGGTGAAAGATCAAAAAGTAAAAAACACGCCAAACAGAATTCGCAATACAACAATTGTTAAAGAGGCAATGGCGAAGCTGTTGTAGCTTTTTAGTTTTTTTATGCTCGCTTTACTGATATGAAAAGTAGTCGATTAGAAACAAAGATAGCAGAAAAGAACTAGCCTTTTGGTTTAGCTCTTAACTGCTATTTTTTATATAACGTGTTAGCAAAAGTGTATTATGGCAATAAATTTGGCACATAGTTTACATTCCCAAAGTATCGACCAGTAATTGTTTTATTCATTTCATCAACACATTTAAAGGTCAATTCATAATAATTATTTTCACTTTTTGTTATTGTGATAGTTCCACTAATTATCTCTATTTCTGTATCTTCTCCATTGGAATTATCATAGATAAAGGCGGCAGCAAAGGATAGAGGGTTTTGAGTTGAATTGTACAAATAGGTTCCAAGTGGTAATTTATTTGGGGTAGAAGAAAAAATTTCAAAACCTATACTACGTCCATTTCCACTATAATCATTTCCGTCTACTGTAAATTCGCTCGTAAGGAAAGTCAAATCTATATTATAGACATCATTTTCAGGATAATCACTATAATCTTCAGAAATGCCATTCACTAATTCGTATTCTGCATTTTCAATTTTTAAAAAATTGGATTGTTCTTTAGTTTTAGAATCATCATTATTACATGATAAAGTTAATAGTGTGAAAATTAATAAATAGATTTTTGTAAATTTTTGTTTCATAGTTTTTGCTTTAATTATTTATAATCAGTCTAGAAATGAACCGTAAAGGTCTTACTTATTTTCTTACAAAAGGAAATTATTCGTTGAAAGCCCGTTATCTGTCGGTGAATGGTAGTTACCTGTCGGTGAGTGGAAAAAAGGATAAGAAATTACAGTGTTTTTTTAAAAAATAATGGCATTAGGGCATAAAAAATCTAAATGTTTACTATGTTTTCTATTCCTTTTTTTTTTTTACGGCTTTTTTATTTTCTTACTCACGCTGTTACGATCGGGACACTCGCGATAGTGGAGATTTCAATTTGGTTTTTAGTACAGTTCTTTGCTAGCCACAGTATTTATTTCTTACTTCTTTGATAATAAGTAACAATACTAGCCTTAGCCAATGTATTATTCCATAAGTAATATCCAACTACGGCAGGATTTGTACTTTCATTTAGACCTAGTTTATCTGTTTTAAGAGCGTAAACTGTAATTGTATATTGGTGTAAACCGTGTCCTTCTGGAGGGCAAGGTCCACCGTAACCATTCGCTCCATAATCTGTAATACTCTGAATAACGTCTTCAGGTGTTAAGTTTAGTTTTGTATTTCCAGCTCCTGACACTAATTCTTTAGTGCTTACTGGAATATCAAAGACTACCCAATGCCACCATCCACTTCCAGTTGGTGCGTCTGGGTCGTACATCGTTACAGCAAAACTTTTAGTTCCTGCAGGTGCATTTTTCCAAGATAACTGAGGAGACTGATTTTCGCCTGTACAACCAAAGCCATTGAACTCCTCATTAATTGTAGCTTGTCCTCCTAAGTCATTACTTGACAAAGTAAATGTGTTTTGTCCGAAAACAGAAGTTGAAAAAGCAATTAATACTGTTAAGATTTGAAATGATTTTATCATAATATTTGTTTTTAATTATTAATTTATGATGCAAATTTAGGCAAGCTTAAAGGTTATTTATTAAGCAGAAGAGTTCAAAAAGTATTGATAAAAGTTCAACTTGATTGATATTGTTTCGGGGTAATCATAATTAATAAAGAAAAGAGTTGTTTTTATATCAGTTCTTTGTTCGTGTTATTGCCAGTCACTCATCTTCCGTTTATCGATTTTACAGCAGACAGTTCACCCCGATTAGTACAAACCGTAATTGTTCTATTTCTCAGGTAGGCTGGCAGATATCCTTAAAGCTTTAAAAGCAAATGTTCACTTCTCGGTTATAATAAACTGTTCTACTTTATTCATCCAGTAACTATTCTCTAATTTTTCAGGATGAATTGCACAATGACCTAACCATTTGGCAACAGGGCCTAAAATTGCACCTATTACTTTCTGAATCAGGGGTGGAGGGTTCATAAAAACTGTATCTTCACCCAATTCACTTGCCATAGCCATAGCCTGCCAAAATTGAGGCTCTCCTTTTTTAGACAATTTTCCTTCATGAGCCAGCCCAAACAAAGTAAATACTACCGATTTTACCTGACCAGAAGGCTTCGCAACCCCAATGCAAGAGTTAATATCATACTTGCCAGAAGTATAAAATGTATGGGTTTCACCCGCATTTACCGTTATCTTTTCACCGGGTTTTAGGTTTATTTCTTTTCCTTTATGCAAAAAAATAAATTCACCCTCTACAACTTCAAATTCTTCAAGATAATTAGGGTGATAATGTTCAGGAGGGCCAGATGCGGTTTTTGGCATGATGAGAAGTCCCTTTATGTATTTATCACCATTCTTATCCTGATTTTCCAACACGGCGAGATACTCACCCGTGATTGGATTAGATATTAAAGGAATCATTGATTTCTTCAATAGCTGGACCGTGGGTCCATCGGCGTGTAACTCAATGCCAGATCCTTCAATAGGGTTTCCCTTTGCATCTAATGTTTTTCCTATTATAATTTTGGTCATGATTATTTTTTTGTGATTATTTTGCTTCTGCTGATTCCGTTCTGTTCGGTTTTTAGCTTCTCCTGATTATTCATTTCGTATTCCATTTTATCTAATTAATTCTTGCGTTTGAAATTTTACCATTTATCCTACATGACACACAACGTCTGTATAACGCTATTGTTAATCCATTACCGATGTCCTTACTCATATTTTTTTTAATTCATTTTCCAGCAAACAACCTGTTCCTAGCGCTATAAGAACGAAGAGTTTTGTTCGTCTTTTAAACGTTTGTCGATAAAATTTGTGGGGGATTACAACCCAAAGGTAGGTTTTTGATTCAAAAAGTAGTGTAGGAAAAAATAAATATTTGAGATTGTTGGTTTTTTTAAGCAGTTTGTTTGGGATATTTGAAATAAATTTAGAATCTTTGCAGTATTATAAAACTAAACTAGAAGCATGACTTTTATTCAAACACATCAGCATCATTTTTTCAATTGCAATCAAGCGATTTAAAAATGTATTGAATAAAATCAAGATATTTATAAACCCGTTTGAGCGAATCAAACGGGTTTTTTTAATTTTAAGCCCTATTTGCTCAGGCATTAAAAAAAACAAAAATGAGTAATTTAAGAATTGCAGTACAAAAATCAGGAAGATTAAATGAAGATTCCATGCGCATCTTGAAAGATGTTGGGATTTCTATAGATAACGGAAAAGATCAGTTAAAAGCAGCTGCCAAAGGGTTTCCTGTAGAGGTTTTCTATTTAAGAAATGGCGATATTCCTCAATATTTAAAAGATGGTGTCGTAGATGCGGCTATCATTGGTGAAAATGTATTGATTGAAAAAGGCGATGATATCGAATTCATAGAACGTTTAGGCTTTTCTAAATGCAAAGTTTCTATCGCTGTGCCAAAAGAATCGAATGCAAATTCATTAAAAGATTTAAACGGAAAAAGAATTGCAACTTCCTATACATCAACCGTTAAAAAGTTTTTAAAAGCACAAAATATAGATGCACAATTACACGCGATTAGTGGTTCTGTAGAAATTGCACCAAGTATTGGTTTGGCAGACGGAATTTGTGACATTGTTTCTAGTGGTTCTACGCTTTTTAAAAATGGTTTGAAAGAGATTGAAGTCCTATTTAAATCGGAAGCAGTATTGGCGGTTTCTCCAAAAATTACGGAGGAAAGAATGGTGATTTTGAAGAAAATTCAATTTAGAATTCAATCCGTTTTAAAAGGAAGAAACTCTAAATATGTATTATTAAATGCTCCGAATGACAAATTAGATGTGATTTTAGATTTGTTGCCAGGAATGAGAAGTCCTACTGTATTGCCCTTGGCAGAAGAAGGCTGGAGTTCTGTGCATACGGTCATTAATAAAAATCAATTTTGGAACATTATCGATACCTTAAAAGCAAATGGCGCCGAAGGTATTTTAGTGTGTCCTATTGAAAAAATGGTTCTTTAAGAGATTGTAATTCTCACGTAGTTAGGAGTTTTACTCATTGAAAACGAGATATTAAAATGAAAACAATAATAAATCCTTCCAAATCCGTTTGGACTCAAATTTTACAACGACCGACTAAAACGGTTGATGAAATTGAAAGTAAGGTAATCCAAATTTTTGAGGATGTTCAAAAAAATGGAGATGTCGCTGTCAATAAATACACGAAGTTGTTTGATGGAGTTGCTTTGGAAAGTAACACGGTTTCTCCAGAAGAAATACAAGAAGCGCTTCCGCTAGTTTCAGACGCTTTAAAAGCAGCTATTCAGGTTGCAAAAGAAAATATCACCAAGTTTCATACAGCCCAAAAAACAGCAAAAGTTTTTGTTGAAACGGCAAAAGGAGTTTCTTGTTGGCAAGAAAAAAGACCGATTCAAAAAGTAGGTTTGTATATTCCTGGCGGAACAGCACCCTTATTTTCAACAGTTTTAATGTTGGCGATTCCTGCACAAATTGCAGGTTGTAAAGAGATTGTTTTGTGTTCTCCTCCAAATAAACAAGGCAAACTTCCTCCTGCTATTTTGTATGCTGCCAATTTATGTGGTGTCACAAAAATCATAAAAGTTGGAGGCATTCAAGCCATTGCAGGCTATACTTTTGGAACAGCAGCAATTCCACAGGTGTATAAAATATTTGGTCCTGGAAATCAATTTGTAACGGTTGCAAAACAATTAGCAACAAAATATGGCGTTGCCATCGATATGCCTGCTGGTCCTAGTGAATTGTTAGTAGTAGCAGATACAAGTGCTAAGGCGAGTTATGTGGCATCCGATTTATTAAGTCAAGCAGAACACGGAGCAGACAGTCAAGTTATTTTGGTTTCAACGTCAAAAGAATTGATTCAAGAAGTTGAAATTGAAATAGAAAAACAGCTCTTAGAGTTGCCTAGAGCCGAGATTGCTCAAAAGGCAATTGATAATTCGAAGTCTATTTTTGTAGAAAATAACGAAATTGCGCTGGAATTAATTAACCAATATGGTCCTGAGCACTTTATCGTTTGTACACATAATAATGATTTTTATGTTGATCATATCGCAAATGCGGGTTCTGTTTTTATTGGAAATTATACGCCAGAAAGCGCCGGAGATTATGCCTCAGGAACGAATCATACATTACCAACAAACGGATTTTCTAAAGCTTATTCTGGGGTAAATTTAGATAGTTTTACCAAGAGTATTACCTTTCAAGAAATATCTAAAGAAGGTATTAAAACAATCGGGAAATCTATTGAATTGATGGCAGCATCAGAAGGATTAGAAGCACATAAAAATGCAGTATCAATTCGTTTAAAAGATTTAAAATAACATTTTAATTGCCAGACAGCGCTTGTCGGGTTTTTATATTATGAAAGCAAACTTTAACATCAACAGCGTAATTAGAGAAAATATTAAATCGCTAAAACCGTATTCCTCTGCAAGGGATGAATATAAAGATGCCAACACACAGGAGATGATTTTCTTAGACGCTAATGAAAACCCTTTTGAAAATGGCGTAAATCGGTATCCAGATCCTCAACAACAGAATGTGAAAGAGTTACTGTCTGAGATTAAAGGGATTCCTAAAGAGAATATTTTATTGGGAAATGGGAGTGATGAAGTTTTGGATTTAATTTTTAGAGCTTTTTGTGAACCCAATCAAGATAATATAATCACATTGCCACCAACCTACGGAATGTATCGTGTTTTGGCAAATATAAATGCGATTGAAAATAGAGCTCTAGTATTAAATGAAGATTTTCAGCCAAATGTAGACCAGATTTTAAAATTGGCAGACGCAAATAGTAAAATTTTATTTTTATGTTCGCCAAACAATCCTACAGGAAATAGTTTTACGATAGCTGCCGTTGAAGAATTATTGCTTAAATTTAACGGTTTGGTTGTTTTAGATGAAGCATATATCGATTTTTCTGATCAGAAAAGTTGGTTAGAGAAACTAGCAGAATTCCCCAATTTAATCATTTCACAAACGCTTTCAAAAGCTTATGGATTGGCAGGAATACGTTTAGGGATTTGTTATGCATCAAGAGAAATTATAGTGATTTTAAATACGATAAAACCTCCTTATAATGTAAATGAATTAACCCAACAAAGAGCCATCAGTAGATTGCAAAAAATGGATGAAATTCAGAATGAGGTGGCACAATTAATCAGTGAAAGAAAGCGCTTAAAAAAAGAGTTGGAATCTTGTGTCAGTTTTATAGAAAAAGTATATCCCTCAGATGGGAACTTTCTTTTATTAAAAGTGGATGATGCAACAAAACGCTATCAGCAGCTACTTGAATATGGAGTTGTAATACGAAATAGAACGACAGAACCATTATGTGAGAATTGCTTGCGTATAAGTGTCGGGATTTGTGAGGAAAATCAAACGCTAATAAGAGCTTTGAAGCGTATATCATGAACCTGATTTAGGATCTTTTGGGTAAGAAAAAGTTTTCTGCTACAGGGTTTTGAAACTTTGCAGAAATCATGTAGATAATGAGGTGCTGAAATAGTTTCGGCATGACAAAACTAAATTATGAGTAAAAAAGTATTATTTATAGACAGAGACGGTACATTGGTTTTGGAGCCGCCAGTAGATTATCAATTAGATAGTTTAGAAAAGTTAGAGTTTTATCCGAAAGTATTTCAATACATGGCAAAAATTGCTTCAGAATTGGACTACGAATTGGTAATGGTTACAAATCAAGACGGTTTAGGAACCGCTTCTTTTCCTGAAGACACTTTTTGGCCTGCGCATAATAAAATACTTTCTGCCTTTGAAAAAGAAGGGGTTGTTTTTTCTGAAGTATTGATAGATCGCACTTTCCCAAAAGAAAATGCAGCAACAAGAAAACCAAGAACGGGCTTGTTAGCCAAGTATTTTTCGGAAGCCTATGACTTGGAGAATTCTTACGTTTTAGGAGACCGAATTACAGACATGGAATTGGCGAAAAACCTAGGAGCAAAAGGAATTTATTTGTCTGAAAATACAGCATTAGGTGCTGATGAAATTGCTACTTCAAAACAAGAGATTTCAGATTTCATTGCTTTCACAAGCACGGATTGGTCTCAAATTTATGAGTTTCTAAAGTTAGAAGATCGAGTTGTAGAAATTATTAGAAACACCAATGAAACGAACATTTATATCAAGCTAAATTTAGATGGTTCTGGTCAGAATGACATTCAGACGGGTTTGTCTTTTTTCGATCATATGTTAGACCAAATTGGAAGACACGGAAACATGGATCTAACTATAAAAGTAGCGGGTGATTTAGAAGTTGACGAACACCACACGATAGAAGATACAATGATTGCTTTTGGAGAATTATTCAATAAAGCATTAGGAAGTAAATTAGGCATAGAACGTTATGGCTTTTGTTTGCCAATGGATGATTGTTTGGCTCAAGTTACAGTAGATTTTGGTGGTAGAAATTGGCTAGAATGGGATGCAACATTTAAGCGAGAAAAAATAGGAGACATGCCAACTGAGATGTTTTATCACTTGTTTAAATCATTTACAGATGGTGCAAAATGTAATTTAAATATCAAAGCAGAAGGAACTAACGAGCACCACAAAATAGAAGGTATTTTTAAAGCCTTTGCAAAAGCAATGAAAATGGCGGTAAAAAGAGATCCGAATAAGATGTTTTTGCCTTCTACAAAAGGAATGCTTTAAAATAGTTCTAAATTATAAATTTTAGTTTTAAGTGATTTCACTAAAACTAACAACTAAAAACTAATTATGAGAATCATAATTATTAATTATGGTGCTGGAAACATTAAAAGCATCCAATTTGCTTTCAAACGTTTGGGTGTTACTGCGGTTTTGTCAAATAATGTTAATGAAATAAAAGGAGCTGATAAGGTGATTTTTCCAGGAGTTGGAGAGGCAAGTTCTGCAATGAAAATGCTGAAAGAAAGTGGTTTAGATAAAGTAATTCCTACTTTAAAGCAACCTGTTTTGGGTATTTGCTTAGGAATGCAGTTGATGTGCAACTCTTCTGAAGAAGGAAATACCAAAGGATTGGGTATTTTTAATGTCAATGTAAAACGTTTTTCGAATGCTGTAAAAGTTCCTCAAATGGGTTGGAATGTTGTTTCTGACTTAAAATCGGATTTGTTTACAGATATCAAAGAAAAAGAATTTATGTATTTGGTGCATAGTTTTTATGCTGAAAATTGTCAGCAAGCAATTGCAATAACTGATTATGAAATTGACTATGCAGCAGCATTGCAAAAAGACAATTTTTATGGAGTGCAGTTTCACCCAGAAAAAAGCAGTGTAGCGGGAGCACAGTTGCTCCAGAATTTTTTAAATTTATAAAATAGATAACAAATAGTATGGCAAGAAAATTAATAAGCTCAGGTTCTTCCTTTGAAAAAGAAATGGGATATTCAAGAGCAGTTGTAGATGGTGATTGGGTGTTTGTTTCTGGAACTACCGGTTTTAATTATGAAACAATGACAATAGCAGCAGATGTTGTAAGTCAAACAGAACAATGTTTAAAAAATATAGAAGGTGTCTTAGAGCAGGCGGGTTCTAGCATGAGTAAAGTGGTACGGGTGACGTATATTTTACCAGATGCAAGTGAATTTGAACAATGTTGGCCAGTTTTGAAAAAATATTTAGGAGATGTAAGACCTGCAGCAACAATGTTTTCTGCTGGACTGTCTGATGAAAGAATGAAAATTGAAATTCAAGTTACCGCTTTAAACAAATAGTGATAACAACTAAAAACCAAACACCAACAACGATTCAATGAGAATAATACCAGCAATCGATATTATTGACGGAAAATGTGTGCGTTTAACAAAGGGCGATTATAGTACAAAGAAAATTTATAATGAAAGTCCGTTAGAAGTTGCAAAAGAGTTTGAAGCTGCAGGTATTGAATATCTACATGTAGTGGATTTAGATGGTGCAAAGGCGAGTAAAATTATCAATCATAAGGTTTTAGAACAAATAGCATCTAAAACCAATTTAAAGATTGATTTTGGTGGAGGTTTAAAATCTGATAAAGATTTAGAAATTGCTTTTAATGCTGGTGCAAATCAAATTACTGGAGGGAGTATTGCTGTAAAGAACAGTGCGGTTTTTGAAAATTGGATTGAAAAATTTGGTGCACAAAAAATCATTTTAGGTGCTGATTTTTACCCTGATAATTCAGGTGGAAAAATCGCAACAAATGGCTGGCAAGAAGAAAGCGCTTTGGAGTTGATTCCGTTTATTAAAGGCTATCAGCAAAAAGGAATTCAGTACATAATTTGTACAGACATTTCTAAAGATGGTATGTTAGAAGGCCCTAGTTTTGATGTTTATAGCGAAGTATTGACAACAGTAAACGATGTAAAATTAATTGCCTCTGGTGGGATTTCAACATTTGATGAATTACCAAAACTAGCAGCGATTGGTTGTGAGGGTGTTATTATTGGAAAAGCGATTTATGAAAATAAAATCAGTTTGAAACAATTAGAGAAATTTATAGTTGCTGGTTTATAATTGTTTTCTTTGGTTACTATTTAACCATGGATAACAAAAATAACCAAGCACCAAGAACGAAGAAGAATGTTAACAAAAAGAATAATACCTTGCTTAGATATTAAGAACGGAAGGACCGTAAAAGGGGTCAATTTTGTGAATTTAATTGATGCAGGAGATCCCGTAGTTTTAGCCAAACAATATGCTGATTTTGGTGCCGATGAATTGGTTTTTTTAGACATTTCTGCCACTTTAGAAGGCAGAAAAACAATGAGTGAAATGGTTTTAAAGGTCGCTGAGCAAGTAAATATACCCTTCACTGTTGGAGGTGGAATTTCTTCTGTAGAAGATGTAGATGTGCTGTTGAAATGTGGTGCCGATAAGGTTTCTATAAACTCATCAGCAATAAAAAGACCCGAATTAGTGAATGAATTGGCTGACAAATTTGGAAGTCAATGTGTAGTGGTTGCTATTGATGCAAAGCAGATTGATGGGGAATGGATTGTACATTTGGCTGGGGGAACGATTCCTACTAAATTAAATTTATTTGACTGGGCAAAAGAAGTAGAAAAACGGGGAGCAGGAGAAATTTTGTTCACTTCGATGAATAATGATGGTACAAAAGCAGGTTTTGCAAACGAAGCATTGGCAAAATTATCAGTAACATTAAATATTCCTATTATTGCTTCTGGTGGCGCAGGAACTGTACAACATTTTGTGGATACTTTTCAAATAGGAAAATCCGATGCAGCTTTGGCAGCAAGTGTTTTTCATTTTGGAGAAATCCCAATTTTAGCATTAAAACAAGAATTAAAAAGAAATCATATTCCAGTGAGAATATAACTATTTGTTGTGCGTTTAAAGTTGCTGGTCATTCGTACCAAGAACTAACAATTAATAGTCAACAGTCAATAACCAAAATTATGAAAATAGATTTCAATAAAAATAACGACGGATTAGTGCCAGCAATCATTCAGGATGCAACAACAAAGAATGTTTTGATGTTGGGATATATGAATGAAGAAGCATTTAGAAAGACAGAAGAAACAAAATTAGTAACTTTCTTTTCTAGAACAAAAAAACGTTTGTGGACAAAAGGGGAAGAAAGCGGAAATGTATTGCATTTAGTGGATATAAAACTAGATTGTGATAACGATAGCTTATTAATTTCTGTAAGCCCTGATGGACCTACATGTCATAAAGGTTCAGATACCTGTTGGAATGAGGATAATAGCCAGAAATATGGCTTCTTTTCTACTTTGGAAGAAACCATTACAGAGAGAATTGCAAATAAAGATACCCAAAAATCCTATGTAGCTTCGTTGTTTGCGAAAGGAATCAACAAAGTGGCTCAAAAAGTAGGTGAGGAGGCAGTAGAAACGGTTATTGAAGCCTTGGATGATAACGATGAATTGTTTTTATATGAATCTGCTGATTTATTATTTCATTATTTACTCTTGTTGCAAGCCAAAGGTTTTACGCTAAAGGACATTGAGGCTGAATTAAAAGGAAGGCAGAAATAAGACCTACTTTCTTTTGCAATAATACCAAATGTTGTTTTAAGTAGTATAAAAACCAATGCGAAAAGTAATTCATTTGATATGGTTACGAATTCAAAAAAAACTCATATGTCACTGCCTGTGAGTTTTTTTTTATTAAAATCCTTGTTAAAGACCCAAAGACAGTTTTAAATATCTGCCATCTTTGATTGTAAAAAAAATACTACTTGAGAAACTCAAAAATACGAATAGTCCTTTCTTTTATTGCTGTTTACTTTATTTGGGGATCTACTTATCTTTTCAATAAAGTTGCAGTTACAGAGTTGCCACCGTTTTTCTTAGCTTCTATACGTTTTTTAACGGCGGGTGTAATTATGATTGTAGCAGCAGCTCTTTTAAAGATGAAATTATCAATAACTAAAAAGGAACTGATAAATACGGCTATTGTATCTTTCTTTTTCTTGGTATATGGGAACAGTGTTTTCGTTTGGGCTCTTCAGTATGTTGATAGTGGTTTTAGTTCACTAATTGCTTCTGTACAGCCTTTATTTGTATTGATTTTAATGAGAATTGTAGATCATAAGCCAATGCAAAAAAAATCAATAATTGGAATTGTTTTAGGTATTCTGGGAATGTATCTACTAGTCAGTCAACAAGAATATTCTTCTTCAGAAAACAGTCTTTTAGGAATTATAGTTATGCTAACCTGTGTTTTAAGTTGGAGCTACGGAAGCGTTTTTGTAGCGAAAGCAACATTGCCTAAAAGTTTCTTCGTAAGTACTGGTTATCAAATGATTATTGGTGGTGTTTTTCAAATAATTATTAGTGTTTCATTGCAAGAAACCTGGTCTTCACCATTGAATTGGAGCCCTAATGTTCAGTTAACGATGTTGTTATTAATTATTTTGGGCGGCATCATCGCTTTTACTGCTTTTAATTATTTACTAAAAGTAGTGTCCACAGAAAAAGTTGCCACTTCAGCCTTTGTAAACCCTGTTATTGCTTTGTTTATGGGATGGTATTTTTTAAAAGAATATTTAACAGTTCAATCTATAATCGCTTCGGTAATTTTATTAACAGGAGTCTATTTTATTACAGCCCACAAAAGGGTTTCGTAAGGATGATATCCAATTTTAGAAAATTTGTTCAAACTGTTTTTAGTTTCTGAATAGTTCTTTATATCTTTCACAATAAATTAACGTCATTGAAAACTGTCACCATTCTCTACTGTATTTTAGCTTTGCTTTTGAGTCTTTCAGTTGCATTTTTCCAGTATTACTATAAAGAAAAACAGCAGACTAAAATTAGTATGTTGCTCTTTTTTTTGAAGACAACAAGTCTTTTCCTGCTGATTTTATTAGTAATCAACCCCGTAATAAAAAAAACAGAAATTCAAAATAGAAAACCTGTTTTAGCTCTTTTAGTTGATGCTTCAAAATCCATTACTTTCTTTAAAGAAGAGAATAACATTCAAAATTTCTTACAAGAAATTAAAAAGGATAAAAGCATTCAGGAAAAATTTGACCTTCAAGAATTTACTTTTGGGAGTGAATTAAACCCTTTAGATTCACTTTCTTTTACGGATAATGAAACCAATATCTCAGAAGCTATTGTTACCATAAATGAACTGTATCACAATAAAATTGCGCCAATAATTTTACTCACAGACGGAAACCAAACGGTTGGGAACGATTATGAGTTTATTACTTCTCAGCAAGCAATTTATCCAATTGTTTTTGGCGACACAATTGCATATAAAGATATAAAAATTAGTCAGTTAAATGTGAATACCTACAGTTATATAAAAAACAAGTTTCCTGTTGAAGTTTTGCTGAATTATGAAGGGAAGGGAAGGGTTGCTTCTCAGTTTTCAATAACTAAAAATGGAAAAACTGTTTTTACCAAGCGCTTACAGTTTTCGCCAACAAATAATTCTAAAACAATCACCACAAATTTAACTTCAAACACAGAGGGATTGCAATATTATGCCGCGTCCATTAGTGAAGTTAAAGGAGAAAAAAACATAAAAAACAATACCAAGAACTTCTCTGTAGAGGTTATAAATGAGCAAACAAAAGTATTAATTATAACTTCCGTAATGCATCCAGATATTGGGGCTTTAAAAAAGGCAATAGAAACGAATAAACAGCGTTCTGTTAGCATTTCTTTAGTTGATGATTTTAAACAAGAAATAAATGATTTTCAAATAGTTATACTATATCAGCCAAACAATAGCTTTAAAATATTTTTAGATGATATTAAAAGGAATAATAAAAATTATTTTTTGATTTCTGGTGTAAATACAGCGTGGAATTTTATCAACAAACAGCAACTTGGAATTACAAAAAAAACCATCAATCAATCTGAAAATTATATTCCTGTTTTTAATACTTCATTTTTAACTTTTTTACAAAAAGACATTGGTTTTAATCAGTTTCCTCCGTTGAAAGATAAATTTGGTGAAGTGCTTATTTCAAAAGAATTTCAAACAGTATTATTTCAAAATATAAATGGATTAGAAACTCAGCAACCTTTGTTGTCCCTTTTTGAAAACAATAATCAGAAATCAGGGGTTTTATTTGGAGAAGGTTTGTGGAAATGGAGAGCGGCAAGCTTTTTAAATTCAAATTCCTTTCAAGACTTTGATGGATTTATGGGGAATTTAGTGCAATACTTAGCATCTAATAAAAAGAGAAGCCGCTTGGCAGTTACAGCAGCCCGATTATATCCTGCAAATTCGAAAATTAATATTTCGGCATTTTATACGGATAAAAACTACAAATTTGACTCACGGTCTTCTCTAGAAATTCATATTATCAATACGAAAACAAAGAAAGTTACAAAAATTCCTTTTTCATTAATGAATAATTCGTATCAATCTGAAATTGAAAACCTTAGTGCTGGAGAGTACCAGTATAAAGTTTCCGTAATTGGACAAAAGATTCATAAATCTGGGAAATTTAAAATAAAAGAATATCAAATAGAGGAACTATTCACCAATGCAAATTCTAATAAACTCCTGAAATTATCAGAAAAAGCCGGAGGAAAACTTTATTTTAAAAATGAAATTACTTCCTTAAAAAATGCACTTATAGAAAATAAATCGTTTTATACTTCACAGAAATCAATAGTTAAAGAGCAGTATTTAATCGATTGGAAATTGATCTTATTTACGATTGTTGGATTGCTTACAATTGAATGGTTTGTGAGAAAATATTATGGTAAGATTTAAAATATAAATGCGTTTTTAAAAGTTTATAATTTTATTTTTTTTCAAATTATTATAATAATATTTCATAAAAGACTTCAACTCAATAAACCTTCCTTCACAACTAAAATTATGGTGCTATAGATTGTTATTGATAAAGTTATATCGTAAATTTGATGGAATTTTAAAACAAAAAATTTTATGAGCAATCAACAATTAGATATTAAGTTCCCCAAGGGTGGAATTTTATTAATAATAATCGCAGTTATAGCAGTTATTTTATTTTCAAAAGCGACAGTGACTATAAAATCTGGTCAAGCAGGAGTTTTGTATAAAACTTTTGGAGGCGGTGTTGTAACGGATGAAGGAGCCTTAGGAGAGGGATTTAATGTTGTAGCTCCTTGGAATAAAGTTTTTATTTATGAAGTAAGGCAACAAGAAATTTTTGAAAAAATGCAAGTATTATCTTCTAATGGATTAGAAATCCAATTGGAAGCTTCTGCATGGTTTCAGCCGCAATCAGATAAAATAGGTAATTTACATAAAGAAAAAGGAGAAAACTATATCTCTAGAGTAATACAACCTGCAATTAGGTCTGCAGCAAGAAGTGTTGTTGGACGTTACACTCCAGAACAATTGTATTCTAGTAAAAGAGATGTAATTCAAACGGAAATTTTTGTTGAAACTAAGAAAATATTAGACAAACAATATATTCAATTGAATGAAATTTTAGTGAGAGATGTTACTTTGCCAACCACAATTAAAACAGCAATTGAACGTAAATTGAAGCAAGAACAAGAATCTTTAGAATATGAATTTAGATTAGTTACAGCTAAAAAAGAAGCTGAAAAGCAAATCATTGAAGCACAGGGTAAAGCAGATGCGAATCGAATTTTAAGCGCTTCTTTAACTGATAAAATATTACAAGACAAAGGGATTGAGGCAACGATTCAGTTATCTCAATCTTCAAATAGTAAGGTTGTTATTATTGGTTCTGGTAAAGCCGGAATGCCAATTATTTTAGGAAATCAGTAAGAAGTAAATGTTCAATAACTTTCTGTTCCTCACTACCTAGAGAGGTTTATGGATATGACAATTTTGAACAAAATTCAATGCAATGTATTGAGTAAACTTCTTTCAATTAAAAATCCAGCTTTTTAGCTGAATTTTTAATTTACTGGTATTCCTTCTTTAAAATAACGTTCGGAATTTTATCCAAAAGTTATAGTAAGTCATCAAATGATCAAATTGGTATCAGGAAAACAACTGCCAAGGCAACGAATCTTTTCAGAAGCAGGCAGGAAGAAAAATTAATAATACTGGACTGATCTTGTGGAAGTGTAAGTCAAAAATATTTGACAGGACCCTGATAATTTAATACGATGTTCTAATAACCAAAGGCAGGTTATTAATTCTTTACAGGGATCTTATTGCGTTCAATCTTTCCTTTCTTCAATGCTTTATAATTTTCATAGCAGTCAAGAATCGCTTCGATCATTTGTAAGTCAGATGCTTTTTTAATAAAGTATTCAGAATAATTACAGTCTATTAGTAATTCTGTGAGTTCTTGTCTGTCCATTTGTAAATATTCCATCATTACTTCCCGATCAAACTTCCCTGCTAACATTTTCCGTAAATTGTCTTCATTTTTCAGTTTTTTTAATTTTTTTAACTGCTTTGGTTTTTTCCCAAAAAGGTTATATAAGAAATCAACAGGCTGAAATAAAGCAGCAATAGGAGAGGAGAAGTCTTTTCCTTTCGGTTTTCCAACTTCATAAGTTTGTGGCAGTCCATTAATTTTAATGCGTGTAAATCGATCTTTTGGAACTTGTTTTATGTCAATTTCTAAAACCCCAATAAGTTTTGTAGATTTTATGACAACTTCTCTAATTTGTTGTGGTTTTTCGTACAAAGCAATCAATAATTCGTTTCCTTTTAATAAATCGTTTGTAATTTTTAATTTGATAGAGGCATAGCCTAAGTAGGATACTAAAATGGTGTCATTGGTTTTTGTTGGAATTTCAAAAAAACCACGATCATTTGTAATGGTACCTTGAACTGTATTTAGGTTTAGTATGTGAGCAGCACTCAAAGCTTTTTTACTTTCAGCATGAATAATTTGCCCTTTTAAATTTTTAACACGGAGGGTGTCGTTCTGAGAAAACATACTTATAGATACAAATAAGCACAAAATAAAGAATTGTCTTTGCATATGCAATATTAGTAATAAAAGTGTTTAGAAAGGTTAATTATTTGTGAAACCATGTTGTTTTTTTAACAAGGTGCTCTTCCTTAGAAAGAAAAAATAAAAAGTGCGCACGAGAAGATTCGAACTTCCACTTTCTTGCGAAAACAGCCCCCTCAAGGCTGCGCGTCTACCAATTTCGCCACGTGCGCATTTGTATAAAAAAAAATGTTAAGCAATAGCTTAACATTTTTAGTGACCGGGCTGGGGCTCGAACCCAGGACCCTCTCCTTAAAAGGGAGATGCTCTACCAACTGAGCTACCAGGTCATTTTTTGTAAACCGAGTGCAAATATACTATCAATCATTGGAATTATTGGCATTAATTTGAGAATTTTTTATAGATATTTGCATAAAATTAGAAATCAATGAAAATAGTATTATTAGGGTATATGGCGTCAGGAAAATCAAGTATTGGTAAACTACTTTCTAAAAAGTTGTCAATGAAGTTTTTAGATTTAGACGACTATATTATTGCTCAAGAAAAAATGGCAATTTCTAAAATATTTGAAGAAAAAGGGGAGGTTTATTTTAGGGTGATTGAACATAAATATTTGAAAGAAATTATTGATAAAGAAGAAGATTTTATTCTTGCTTTAGGTGGAGGCACCCCTTGTTATGGTAATAATATGCAAGAAGTAAACACAGGAAATACGGTGTCTATTTATTTAGAGGGAACTACTGCAACAATGATTGAGCGATTAATCAGGAAAAAAAGTAAGCGCCCTTTAATTGCTTCTTTAGGTGATGATAAAATTCCTGAATTTGTTGCAAAACATCTTTTTGAGAGACGTCCTTTTTATGAACAGGCAAAAACCAAAATAAAAATAGATGGTAAAAAGAAAAAGGAAGTGGCAGAAGAGTTAGAAAAGTTACTAAATTAAATAAGCAATCGCTTCTTTTTCTGAAAATTCTACTTGAATATGTTCTTTGATAGAAGTTGATAAAGAAATTCCTTTAAAATCAGCTTTTACAGGATATTTTTTATGATTTCTATTCACTAAAACAGCTGTTTTAAACTTTTTTAAGGGAACCTCTAAAAAATGTTTTATTCCATAAATTAAAGTAGTTCCAGAGCTTAAAACATCATCAACCAAAACTAATGACTTGTTTTGATAGTCTTTCACTTTTAAAGAAGTAGTAATCGATTTTAAAGGGTTTTTTTTATCAATGACAACCTCACAAATTGTTACTTTTAAGGTGGATATTTCTTGTAAAACTTCCACTAATTTTTCAGCAAAAACGAACCCATTTCCTACAATTCCTGCAAGAATCACCTCCTTCTCTGAACTATTTGTTTCGTAAATTTGATATGCAATTCTTCTGATTTTTTGAGAAATTTGCAATTGATTTAGTATAATACTGCCGGATGTTGTCATATCTCTTCTGTTGTATCTTCTTGATAATTATCGATGTCTCTTCTGTCTTTTTTTGTTGGTCTACCCGCTCCTTTTAGTCTGTAATAATCTTTTGCAAATTTTAAAAGATTTGTCTTTTCAAAGGCCTCTTTTGGGGTAATATCTTTTCTATAAAGATCCACTAATTTTGCGCCAACTCTACTTTCTGGTAAATCTAAAACTTTTATTTGATAATTGATTTGATTTTTTCTAACTAAAATTAACTCACTACCATATACTTCTTTAGACGGTTTTATGCTGTTGTTATCGATCTTAACTTGTCCTTTTTTACAAGCTGTCGTTGCTATACTTCTTGTTTTAAAAACCCGAATACACCACAAATATTTATCAATTCTCATAAAAATAGTTAAAATAGTTCGTTTTGTCTTTTTACAAAGGTATAAAAATGGTAGATTACGCCCTCAAAATTTAATATAAATGAATAAAATAAAAAATATTTTCACTTTTGTAATTTTCACACTTCTAATTTACTCATGTGGAGATGATAATAACAACCTAAGAAATACGAATCCTTTTGCAGACGTTAATTATGCGGATTTGGCCGTATCAGATAATAATTCTATTGAGTCTTTTTTAAAAACGCATTATTATGATGCTACTTTAGATGACATCAAATTAATAGCATCTGATGAACCTTCCATTTTTGATGATGAAAAACTAATGACAATGGAAATTACAGAAAATGAAATTGATTATAAACTGTATGTCTATAAAATTGAAAGAGAAGAAGGTGAACCAGACCCTTTGTTAAATAAAGAGTTTCCTACCTTTGTAGATTCTGTTTTTGTTAATTATACAGGCATACAGTTAATGAATAGTGATATTGATTCTGATCCTTTTGACAGCGGTTCACAAGTATGGTTACCGAGCACCATTATTGGTTTTGCAAAAGGAATTACAAATATTCAAGGAGGTGAGAATATAACAAATAATGGTCCAATTACCTATAAAGATACAGGAAAAGCAATCTTTTTCATACCTAGTGGTTTGGCATACCCTTCTATTAATTTTCGATTTGGCATAGACAATCCTGCAAGTCTTCCTTATGATTTAACGTTAGTTTTTAAAGTAGAATTGTTAGACTTTGTAAAAAATACGGATCATGATAATGATGGAACCCCTTCTATTAATGAGGATAAGAACGAAGATGGAGACCCTAGAAATGATTTTAGTGACTCAAATAATCCGACTATACCGGATTACTTAAACCCTAGTAAATCAGATTATTTCAATTCTACTATTAAGTAGTCACGTTCTTTATAAACCAAAAAAGCGCCACTAAATTTAGTGGCGCTTTTTTGGTTTATAGTATTGTCCTATCTGAAATGGTCTTTAGGCATATAAAATGAAAAAGACACCCAATAAAATACCGAAAAGAGGAATCAATTTTTTACGTTTGTTTTGCTCTTTAAAAATAAGTCCCCCCACCACCACAGCAATTAGTAACTGGCTTCTTTTTATCGCGGATAAAAGCATAATTAAAGCTTCTGGATCTTCTAGTGCTTTAAAATAAAAGTAATCTGCTGTTTGTAATAAAACCCCAACTGCTGGTATAGACCACCTCCACTTAAAAGCTTTTCTTTTTGCTTTGTAGGGAAACCAGTTATAGGATAAAATGAGGAGTAAAATGAGTACGGTGTAAAAACAAAACCAAAACTGTAATGTTTGTGGATTTAAGCTTAATTTTTGAATTAAAAACTTATCATATAAACCACTTGAAGCTCCTAAAAAAGTAGCACCAATTATGGCAAAAACCCATTTATTCCGTTTAAAATTGATGCCTTCTTTTTTACCAATTTTAGAATATAATACGACCGATAATATGATTAAAAAAAAACCAATCCATTGCAAAAAAGTAGGTTTTTCTTGATACAAAAAAATAGCGCCTATAAAAGTGAAAAAGGGGCCCGTAGAACGAATTGGGGTAACAATTGTTATCGGTAAATGTTTTAATGCTTGGTAGGCTAATACCCAAGAAGAAGCCATTATTAAAGACTTTATAAATATAAAGCCATGAATTTTCCATGAAACAGGTGTAATGTAAAAACCAATTTCTATCATCCATTCAGGATACCAAATTGTTCCTAAATAAAAGGGTAGGATCAGTAAAAATCCAGCAGAAATAGTACCAAGTAACACCGAAAAAACTTCATTGTCTTGTACGGCGTGTTTTTTACATAAATTGTGCAATCCTAAAAATAAAGCTGATAAAAGTCCTAAGTACATCCACATAATGAGTGCGAAGATACTAGAATCAAAAAAAAACGGAGGCCTTAAATGATTGATAATATTTACTTTTTTATAGCCCAAAAAATCATTTAGATTTTTAAAATAAAAAGTAAATTTACTTTGAAATAATTTCCAACACCAATTTCTTAGTCAATGGCCTACCATTTGCGGTTTTTTTTATGTTTTCAAAAGTGAAAATAAAATCGCAGCCATCTTTATAATTAGTACAACCATAGGCAGTTTTCCCTCTTAAAATAGTCCCGTTTTCACATTTAGGGCAACTAATTTTTTCAGTATCAGTAGGAGTCGTTTTCGACGCATTAGTTTCATCATTAAGGGCAGCATCCCTCAATCGTTCTTTTTCCGTAATGATGTTTTGTTTTTTTTCTAATTTTAAACCAAAATCAGCATCAAACCTCAATAATCCTTCCAGAATGCCTGAAGTTGTTTTAAAACCTTTTAAATTGGTTGTACAACCTTTGTCAATCAGTCTTAATAATTGATTTTCAGAAACTTTTTTTCCATAAATTGCAAATGGAATCTTTAAATCACAATTATTTTTATATTCAGAGCATCCATAGGCAGATGACCCTTTTAGAATCCTTCCTTTTTTACATTTTGGACACGTTTTTCCAGCGAGCTGTTTTTTTGATGTGGTTTTTGGCTTTGAATTAGTCGATTGCTTCGTTCCACTCGCAATAAGATTATTGTTCGATGATATTCTTTTTTTAGAAGTATTTGAACGGACTTCATAAACCAATTCATCTACCATTTTTTTCATATTACTGATGAAAGTTCCTGCGTTAAATTCACCGCGTTCTATTTCTTTTAAACGTTTCTCCCAGCGTCCAGTTAGTTCCGCTGATTTTAATAATTCATTATCAATAATATTAATTAAATCAATTCCTGTTTGCGTGGGTAGTACTAATTTCTTTTTACGCTCAATATATTTTCTACGGAACAATGTTTCAATAATGCTTGCCCTGGTTGAAGGTCTTCCAATGCCGTTTTCTTTCATTAGCTCGCGCAAATCATCATCATCAACTTGCTTTCCAGCAGTTTCCATGGCACGCAGCAAACTTGCTTCAGAAAAATTTCTTGGGGGTTTTGTTTCTTTTTCTAAAAACGAAGGTTCGTGTTTTCCTTTTTCACCACTCTCAAACGAGGGCAATGTCAATTGTTCGTTTAATTCCTTTTTAAGTTTGCTTTCTTCAGTTTCAAAAGCAACACGCCAACCTTTTGTAATAATTTCTTTTCCTGTTGTTTTAAAGGGTACTTCAGCAGCTTTACCAATTACGGAAGTATTAGAAACATCAGAATCTGGGTAAAAAACACCAATAAATCTTCTGGTGATAATATCATATACTTGTTGCTGATTGTATTGCAAATTTCCCTGAATTCCAGTAGGGATTATTGCATGGTGATCGGTTACTTTTTTATCATCAAAAACACGTTTCGATTTCTTTATTTTACTACCTAGAAGCGGTTGTGTCAATTCACTGTAAGCTGATAACTTAGTCAGAATACCTGCAATTTTTGGATAGACATCATTTGGCAAAAAAGTAGTATCAACCCTTGGATAAGTAACTACTTTCATTTCATATAACTTCTGAACCATTTTTAAGGTTTCATCCGCAGAAAAACCTAATTTATTATTACAATACACTTGTAACCCCGTTAAATCAAACAGTTTGGGCGCATATTCTTTTCCTTTCTTTTTGCTAACAGCCACAATTTCAAAGTCAGACTCCTTTACTTTATTCGACAAAATTTGTCCGTCTTCTTGCTTTAGAAAACGTCCATCTTCATAATTAAAAAGTGTATCTCTATAGGTTGTTTGTAATTCCCAGTAGGGTTGTGGTTTAAAATCTCGGATTTCCTTAAAACGATTTACCAGCATAGCTAGGGTAGGAGTTTGTACTCTGCCAACTGACAAAACTTGTTTGTAGCCACCAAATTTTACGGTATATAAACGCGTTGCATTCAAGCCTAAAAGCCAATCTCCAATAGCTCTAGAAAAGCCTGCGTAATATAGATTATCGTAATTTTCTGAAGGTTTTAAATTCTTAAACCCTTCTTTTATGGCTTCTTCCGTTAGCGAGGAAATCCATAAACGTTGTACTTTTCCTTTATAATTGCATTGGTTAATTACCCAACGCTGAATCAGTTCTCCTTCTGTTCCTGCATCTCCACAGTTGATAACAACGGTTGCTTTTTCGAATAAGGATTTTACAATACCAAATTGCTTTTTAATCCCAGCATCGCCTGTAACTTTTGTGTCAAAACGTTCTGGCAGCATAGGGAGGTTATTCAAATCCCAACTTTTCCAATGTGGTTTGTAATCTTTAGGTTCTAAAAGTGTGCATAAATGCCCAAAAGTGTAAGTAACAGCATACCCATTGCCTTCATAAAAGCCATCACGCTTTGTGTTGGCTCCTAAAATAGCAGCAATTTCTCTAGCAACACTTGGCTTTTCTGCAATACAGACTTTCATGAGGTGTTTTTGTGAGGTCGAAAATAAGAAAATATTTGATAAATCGTTCGCTAACTTATTAGAATTCGGTTTTGTGTCAAAAATGGTACGTATTTCTATTTCTTGCTAATGGTTTTTACATTGCACAGGTATTTGGTTTCCACTTTTTTCATAAAGATAAGAAAACGATTTTTTTATTTCACCAAAGCCAATTGTATCCGCTTTCTTTCCACATCAACTTCTAAAACTTTTACTAGAATTTGTTGTTGTAAAGTAACAATTGCATTGACATCTTTTACAAAAGTATCGGATAAATTAGAAACATGAATTAAACCACTTTCTTTAATTCCTACATCAACAAAACAACCAAAATTGGTAATATTATTTACAATTCCAGGGAGCAATTGACCCATTCTTAAATCAGATACACTTTTGATGTTTTTATCAAAAGAAAACACTTTTGCAGTTGCTCTTGGATCTAGGCCTGGTTTTTCTAATTCTTTAACAATGTCTTGTAACGTTGGCAAACCAATCGTTGAAGAGGTGTATTTTTCTAAAGAAATTTTCTGAAGAATTTCTTTATTTCCAATAAATTCAGAAACATTCTTCTTTAAATCTTTTACCATTTCAGTAACCAATCCATAACTTTCTGGATGAACTCCAGAATCATCTAACGGGTTTTTACCATTCTTGATTCGTAAAAAACCGGCAGCTTGTTCAAAAGCTTTCCCTCCTAAACGAGGTATTTTTTTTATGGTAGTTCTTGATAAAAAAGAACCCTTCTCATTTCTATAATTTACAATGTTTTTAGCTAATTTAGGACCAATTCCAGAAACGTAACTCAATAAAGGTTCACTTGCCGTATTGATGTTTACACCAATTGTATTTACGCAACTTTTGACAACGGTGTCTAAAGATTTTTTTAATTTGGTTTGGTCTACATCATGCTGGTATTGTCCGACTCCAATCGATTTTGCTTCAATTTTTACCAATTCTGCCAAAGGATCTTGCAATCTTCGTCCAATAGAAATAGCGCCACGGACGGTAACATCGTGATTTGGAAATTCATCTCTTGCAATTTTTGATGCAGAATAAATAGAAGCGCCCGCTTCACTTACGACAAACACCTCAACGGTCTTTTTGAATTGAACTTTTTTAATCAGTTGTGCTGTTTCTCTGGAAGCAGTTCCGTTACCAATTGCAATGGCTTCAATTTTATGAGCATTTGCCAAAAAACTAATTTTCTTGATCGCTTCTATGGTCTGATTTTGTGGTCCATGTGGAAAAATAGTTTCATTATGTTCTAATTCTCCTTGTTCATTTAAACAGACAATTTTACAGCCAGTCCTAAAACCAGGATCGATTGCTAAGACTCTTTTTTCGCCCAAAGGAGCGCCCAAAAGTAATTGTTGTAGGTTTTTAGAAAACACCAATATTGCAGCTTCATCTGCTTTTTCCTTAGCAACAGAAAGCGCTTCATTTGATAGTGCTGGAAATAATAATCGTTTAAAAGTATCTTTAATCGCTAATTCAATTTGTGGAGTACATTGGTTTTGAGTACGAATAATACTGTCCTCCATTTTTTGAAGCATTTTATCTAAATCAATGCCTATTTTTACACGAAGTAGACCTTGATCCTCTGCTCTTAAAATAGCTAATAATCTATGAGAAGGGATTTTATTTAACGATTCTTCCCAGTCAAAATAGTCTTTAAATTTTTGTGCCTTTTCAGTATCCTTTTTTAATTTGATTACTTTGGAAGAAATGGTTGAAAAACGTGCTAATTCTCGCCGAATAGTATTTCGAATATCTGTGCGTTCATTGATCCATTCTGCAATTATAAAACGGCTCCCTTCTAAAGCATCTTCATAGGTTTTCACTTCCTTGGAAGTGAATTTTGAAGCCGTAAGTTTCAAATCATTTATTCGCTGACTCATGATCATTTTTGCCAACGGTTCTAAACCTTGTAAACGTGCAGTTTCTGCTTTAGTTTTACGCTTTTTCTTGTAGGGTAAATACAAATCTTCTAGAGCAATTAAATCTTTCGTATTGGTCACTTTTTTTGATAATTCACTCGTTAAAACATTTTGTTCTTTTAAAGCTTTTAAAATTGCTTTTTTACGTTTTTCTAAGACTTCAAATATTTCTTTGAATTTAACAATAGTACCAATTTCTACTTCATCCAAATTACCTGTTCTTTCTTTTCTATATCTCGATATAAATGGAATTGTGCATTCTTCATTTAATAAAGAGATGGTGTTTTCAATAGATTTTGAAGAAAGCTGTGTTTGCTGAGTTATGTAGGAAATTAATTGCATTTTTTTGATTGAATTTATAGGGTAAATTTAACTAAAAAATCCATTAAAAAAGAAAAGCTAATTTTTCTATTTTAATGGATTTTATGGTGTCAATAAAGTGTACTTATGACGAAACTTTATCTTTAATTTTAATTTCATTAAAATTCACAATTTCTTGATTGTGAAGAATATCTTCAATCGTCTGTCTTTTTCGGATTAGATAATCTTTCCCTTGGTAGATCATCACTTCTGAAGGTATGTATCTGGAATTGTAGTTGGATGCCATTGAGAAACAATACGCTCCAGCATTGTGAAAACACAATACATCTTCTTCAGAAATTTCTGCAATTCTTCTGTTGGAAGCAAACGTGTCTGTTTCACAAATATAACCCACCACAGAGTAATAACGGTCTCTTCCTTCCGGATTAGAAATATTAGTAATATGATGATATGAATCATACATCATTGGTCTTACTAAATGATTAAAACCAGAATCTACATGTGCAAAAACAGTAGACGTTGTTTGTTTTACAACATTTACTTTTGCAAGAAAAGAACCTGCTTCAGAAACCAAAAATTTACCAGGCTCAAACATTAAAGTAATGTCTTTTCCGTAGGTTACACAAAATTCATTGAACCTTTCTGATAATTGCAACCCTAATTGTTCAATGTCAGTAGAAATATCTCCTTCCTTATAAGGAACTTTAAATCCACTTCCAAAATCAATAAAATCGATATTGTCAAATTGTTTCGCAACATCAAACAAGATATCTGATGCTCGTAAAAAGGTGTCGATATCTAAAATATCAGAACCAGTATGCATGTGAATTCCATTAATATTCATGCCTGTATTCTCTACAACACGCTTTATGTGTGGTACCTGATGAATTGAAATTCCAAATTTAGAATCGATATGACCTACAGAAATTTTAGAATTTCCACCTGCCATAATATGTGGATTGATACGCACACAAACAGGGATTCCTGGATGTTTTTGTCCAAACTGTTCTAAAATAGAAAGATTATCAATGTTAATTTGAACACCTAACTTTGCTACTTCTTCAATTTCTTTTAAAGAAACTCCGTTCGGTGTATAGATGATTTTCTTAGGATCAATTCCTGTTGTCAAGCATAATTGTACTTCTTGAAAAGAAACCGTGTCTAAACCCGCATCTAAATTTTTTAAAAATTTTAAAATATTGATGTTAGAAAGTGCTTTTACAGCATAATTTAACTTCAAATTTTTAACGCTACTAAAAGCATTTGTTAAGCGGTTGTATTGCGATTCAATTTTATCGGTATCATAAACATATAAAGGACTTCCGTATTTCTTTGCTAAGGCTGTAAGTTGTGTTGTCTCCACTTTGATTTGTTTTATTTCAGTGGTCAAAAGTACTAAAATTGTTGCGTAAATAATTACTTGATGAAAAATATAACATATTGTTTTTTTTTGTGTTTTTTTACACTTAAAAAACGCCCAGAACTTTTGGTTCCTTTCTTACCATTTTGAGCACAATTTCCTTAAATAATTAGGATAAATGATTGAATAACGGGTAGCTAATCCACTCTAAAAAAAATAGTTGAAACTATGTTGATAACTAATTTACAAAGCCATTTTATTTTTATCTGTTAAATATTAATTTAGCACGTACTTCAAACTTAATAGTACCAAGTCATTTATGAATCAAGAAACAAAATATACCGAAGATAATATCAGGTCTTTAGATTGGAAAGAGCATATTAGAATGCGTCCAGGAATGTACATTGGTAAATTAGGCGATGGTTCTTCTCCAGATGATGGAATCTATATTTTGGTAAAAGAAGTTCTTGATAATTCCATTGATGAATATGTTATGGGTGCTGGAAAAACGATTGAAATTTCGATTCAAGGAACTAAAGTTACAGTGCGCGATTATGGGCGTGGAATTCCTTTAGGAAAAGTAGTCGACGTGGTTTCTAAAATGAATACGGGAGGTAAATATGATTCAAAAGCATTTAAAAAATCGGTAGGTTTAAATGGGGTTGGTACAAAAGCGGTGAATGCACTTTCTTCTTTTTTTAGAGTAGAATCTTCACGTGATGGAAAATCTGCTTCCGCTGAATTCAGCCAAGGAAATTTAGAAGATCAAGAATTTTTAGAGGAAAGTTCTCGAAGAAAAGGAACGAAAGTTTCTTTTATTCCTGATGAAACTATCTTCAAGAAATATAAGTATAGAAACGAATATGTTTCTAAAATGTTGAAGAACTATGTGTATTTAAACCCCGGTTTAACAATTGTTTTCAACGGAGAAAAATTCTTTTCAGAAAATGGATTAAAAGATTTATTGGAAGATAATAACAATTTAGAAGATATGTTATATCCAATAATTCATTTAAAAGGAGATGATATCGAAGTTGCTATTACGCATAGTAAAACTCAATATTCAGAAGAATATCATTCGTTTGTAAACGGGCAGCATACAACACAAGGGGGAACACATCAATCTTCATTTAGAGAAGCTATTGTAAAAACAATTCGCGAGTTTTATGGGAAGAATTTTGAAGCTTCAGATATTCGTAAATCTATTATTTCTGCCATTGCAATAAAAGTAATGGAACCCGTTTTTGAAAGTCAGACAAAAACAAAGTTGGGTTCTACAGATATGGGGGGCGATTTACCAACCGTTAGAACGTACATTAACGATTTTGTAAAAACACAATTAGATAATTATTTACATAAAAATACAGCAGTTGCAGACAAGCTTCAAAAGAAAATAGTACAGGCAGAAAAAGAGCGTAAGGAGCTTTCAGGAATTCGAAAACTAGCAAAAGATAGAGCTAAAAAATCGAGTTTACACAATAAGAAATTACGTGATTGTAGAATTCATTTAGGGGATATTAAAAAGGATAATTATTTAGAATCTACTTTGTTTATAACAGAGGGAGACTCTGCTTCTGGATCTATTACGAAATCTCGAAATGTGAATACACAAGCGGTTTTTAGCTTAAAAGGAAAGCCTTTAAATTCTTACGGATTAAGTAAAAAAATTGTGTACGAAAATGAAGAATTCAACCTTTTGCAAGCAGCATTAAATATAGAAGATGGTTTAGCCGATTTACGGTACAATAATATTGTAATTGCTACTGATGCAGATGTAGATGGAATGCACATTCGTTTGTTATTAATTACTTTTTTCTTGCAATTTTTTCCAGAATTAATCAAAGAAGGACATTTATATATTTTAGAAACTCCCTTGTTTAGAGTTCGTAATAAGAAACAAACTTTCTATTGTTATTCAGATGAAGAAAAAAGAGACGCTATTCAAAAATTAAAAGGAAAACCAGAAATAACTCGATTTAAAGGTTTGGGAGAAATTTCTCCCAATGAATTTGTCCATTTTATTGGTGATGATATCCGTTTAGATCCTGTAATGTTAGACAAAGAAATGTCTATAGAACAAATGTTACAGTTCTACATGGGAAAAAACACGCCAGATAGACAAAAGTTTATTATTGAAAATTTGAAAGTGGAGTTGGATACAATAGAAGAGGTTTGATACTATCTGTTTTTTAGGTTTAATACTGTAAAAACTTATAACAAATAAGCTTCAATGTTAAAATAATATGAAATTACTAAAATTATTAACAGTAACTATAATAATATTTTTCACCAATTGTATTGCTACAAAAACATTGATCAAGATTATATTACAGGTATAGGTGGATTTGCATACTATTATACTGAAACAAAACAAGTATTATGTGATGAAAATGCTACAGATCCAATCGATGGGGAGCTACCATTACTAGAAAATTTTGAATATGATATTTTAAATTTTGAATTCACTTCTGATGCAGGAAGCAATATTACTTTATTGTATTTTGAGGTAATACTTAAAAATCAGAATAATTTTGATGTAGAAGGAGTGCCATTTTTTGTAATGAAAACCAATGATGAATTAGAATTTGATACTACTTATGAAAAGTTTTTAAAAAAATCTTGTTCAAATATTCTTGCTAATTCAAATTGTACAATAATTGTTGAAATTAAAGTAAGTAATGGAGAAAATAATTTAGATTTAAATAAAATTGAACTTTTAAAAGTTAAATACGCATTGGTAAGAAAAGTTAGATAATAAAAGCATATTAATAAAAAAAGACTATTTGAATTAAAAAAAAGTGAGTTTGAAAACTTGAGATCACAATTTGTGAATTCAAGATTTAAAAGAACTAAAAAGAGCTAATGAAAAAAGAAAATTTAATAATTCCTGATGAAATTATTACTAACAAAATCTATTTGATTCGGAATCAAAAAGTAATGTTAGATAGAGATTTAGCGGAATTATATGAAGTGGAAACGAAATCTTTAAAAAGGCAGGTTCGTAGAAATATCGAGCGCTTTCCTGAAGATTTCATGTTTGAACTATCAAAGGAAGAGCTTCAAAATTGGAGGAGCCAATTTGGCTCCTCCAATTCAGAGAAGATGGGTTTACGTTATGCTCCAATGGTATTTACAGAACAAGGAGTTGCCATGTTATATAGCGATAGAGCAATTGCAGTAAATATTAAGATTATTAGAATATTTACTAAAATGCGAGAATTATTGGGCGATAATTTGAGTATACAATTAGAAATTGAAACTATTAAAAAGAAATTAACAAATCATTCTAAAAATATAGAACTTGTTTTTAATTATTTAGATGAATTGATAACCAAAAAAGAGGATAGAAAAGAAAGAACAAAAATTGGATTTAAAAATTAGATAAAATAGTTGACAAGTATGCTGATTTAGGGATTGAAGCGGTATGATTTTTGCTTTTTTGCGAGAAGATACAGCGTAAAGCCCGACTTTTTTAGGGAGCGTACAAATAAAGAAATAGACAGTTAGACGATTACACAATTAAACGTTTAAAAAGAATGAGTGAAGAAATAAACGAAAACGAACACGAAGAAGAATTAGTAAATCAAGAAAATCAGTCAGATAATCTTGAGAATCAAACAGATTCTGTAGAAACCATTACTAAAGTTACAGGAATGTACAAAGAGTGGTTTTTAGATTATGCTTCGTATGTGATTTTAGAAAGAGCAGTTCCTTCTTTAGAAGATGGTTTAAAGCCAGTACAACGTAGAATAATGCATTCTATGAAAGACTTAGATGACGGTCGTTACAATAAAGTAGCGAACATTGTGGGGCATACCATGCAATATCACCCACATGGAGATGCTTCTATAGCGGATGCTATGGTTCAGATTGGTCAGAAAGAATTGCTGATTGATATGCAAGGAAACTGGGGAAATATCTTAACAGGAGATAGAGCTGCAGCTTCTCGATATATAGAGGCTCGTTTATCAAAATTTGCTTTAGACGTTGTTTTTAACCCGAAAACAACCGACTGGAAAATGTCTTATGATGGTAGAAGAAAAGAACCCATTGATTTACCGGTAAAATTCCCATTACTATTGGCGCAAGGAGCAGAGGGAATTGCCGTTGGTTTATCAACTAAAATTGTACCCCATAATTTTATTGAACTGATTGATGCTTCTATTAAATATTTAAAAGGAAGAAGTTTTAAAATTTTACCTGATTTTATCACAGGAGGAATTGCAGATTTCACCAATTATAATGATGGAGTACGAGGAGGGAAAATTCGTGTGCGTGCTAAAATTGCGCAACTGGATAAAAAGACCTTGGTTATCAATGAAATTCCTTTTGGAACGACTACAACGACCTTGATTGATAGCATTATAAAAGCCAATGAAAAAGGGAAGATAAAGATTAAAAAGATTGAAGACAACACCGCTGCAGAAGTAGAAATTTTGGTTCATTTGCCACCAAATGTTTCGCCAGATAAGACCATTGATGCTTTGTATGCATTTACCAATTGTGAGAATTCAATTTCTCCTTTGTCTTGTACGATTGAAGATAATAAGCCAGTTTTTGTTGGGGTTTCTGAAATGCTAAAACATTCTACAGATTTAACAGTTGATTTGTTGAAGAAGGAATTAGAAATTCAATTGAGCGAACTAGAAGAACAATGGCATTTTTCCTCTTTAGAACGCATCTTTATAGAAAATAGAATCTACCGAGATATTGAAGAGGAAACAACCTGGGAAGGCGTACTTAAAGCAATTGATTTAGGTTTACAACCTCATATCAAACATTTAAAACGTGCGATTACCGAAGAAGATATTGCGCGTTTGACAGAAATTAGAATTAAGAAAATATCAAAGTTTGATATTGACAAAGCCAAGCAATTCATTGAAGGGTTAGAGGCTAAAATAGCGGTTGTGAAAGAGCATTTGGCGAACTTAATTGAGTTTGCAATCGATTATTTTAAACGTCTAAAGGATACCTATGGAAAAGGAAAAGAGCGAAAAACAGAAATTAGAATTTTTGATGATATCGTTGCCTCAAAAGTTGCGATGAACAACACCAAAATTTATGTAAATAGAGAAGAAGGCTTTATAGGTACTACTTTAAAAAGAGACGAATTTGTAGCAGATTGTTCCGATATTGATGATATTATTATCTTTAGAAAAGATGGTAAAATGATGGTAACAAAAGTAGATTCTAAAACTTTTGTAGGGAAAGACATTATCCATGTGGCGGTTTTTAAGAAAAAAGACAAAAGAACGGTGTACAATTTTATGTATCGCGACGGTACAAAAGGAGCTTCATTTATGAAACGTTTTAATGTAACTGCCGTTACAAGAGATAAAGAATACGATTTAACCAATGGAAATAAAGGTTCTAAAGTGCATTATTTTAGTGCAAACTTAAATGGAGAAGCAGAAGTTGTAACGGTTAATTTACGAGCTGTTGGAAGCGTTAAAAAGCTGAAGTGGGATATTGATTTTACTGATTTAGCGGTAAAAGGAAGAGCGGTAAGAGGAAATACGATTACAAAATATCCTATAAAAGCGATTGACTTTAAGTCGGAAGGGGCTTCTACATTGAAACCAAGAAAAATTTGGTTTGATGCTGCTGTTCAGCGTTTAAATGTAGATGAAAGAGGCGAGTTGTTAGGCGAATTTAGAGCAGAAGATAAATTGCTAATCATTACACAATCTGGAAAAGTAAAAGCAGTAAAACCGGATTTAGCGATGCATTTTGAGGAAGATATGATTGTCTTAGAAAAATGGAAAATCAACAAACCAATTGCTGCTATTTATTTTGATGGAGATAAAGAACGATACTATGTAAAACGCTTCTTAATAGAAACTACTGAAAAAGAAGATCTTTTTATTTCTGAACATCCAAAATCTCAGTTAGAAATAGTTGCCACAGATTACAGACCTGTTGCTGAGGTGCTCTTTTCGAAACGTAGCGTAGAGAATCAAACAATAAATTTGGAAGAATTTATTGCTATAAAAGGAATAAAAGCAATAGGGAATCAGTTAACTACAGAAAAAATAAAACAAGTAAATTTATTGGAATCACTTCCTTTTGAGGAACCAAAAGAAGCACCCGTTGAAATAATAGAAGTGGTGGATGAGGAAGTAATTGAAGATACATTACCCATTGAAATTTCTGTAACTGAAACTAAAAAACCACTTTTAGAAGAACTCTCCGCTGAAGAAAAATCAAGAATTGCTTTGCAAAAAGCAATCGCTAAAAAGAAAGCAGAAGAGAAAAAGAGAGATGATAAAAATCAACAAAGTTTGTTTTAAAAGCCATTTTTTGACACGAAACTTATTGAAATTAAAGTGACCTCAAAAAATAAAGAAGACTACTGCATTTTTTCAAAGAAAGTCAATGTGTAATTTGGCAGTAAATTTGGGTGTGTTATTTTAATTAAGTCTTTTAAAACCAAGTCGGGTCTTACTGGTGCTAGTTCATAATACAATACGCCGCCCGTTTTTCCTTTTTTAGTGGAAGGCGTATAGATTTTATTATTTTTAAAAGCCTCAAATTCAGTATAGATTTGATTGCTTTGTAATAATTGTTCTTTTGATGAAAAATAACCTGGTGCAATCCAGAAATCGGCATCTTTACCCTTTTCAAAAACACTTTCAAAACTTAAAGACAAACTTCCTTTTCCTTTCGAATTGTTCCAAAGATAGTTTGTGTTTGATTCTTTTAAAAATTGCGCAACAAAGCTATTTCCTGCAGGTAAATTCCAAATATCTTTACTCATTATGGCACCAGACAAAATGGTTGGTTTTGTGGTTGCTTTTAAGGCACTATTTTTAGCTTTTAGGTAATTCGCTTCAATCACTTTAAAAATACTATCTGCTTGTTTCTCTTTATCAAATAAAACCCCGAAGAATTTTATCCATTCTGCTCTTCCCAAGGGAGTTTCTTCTAGCCAATCTCCATTATAAAGTACAGGAATGCCAGATTTTTGTAGCGTTTTCAAACTCTTGTTTGCAGCAGAAACACTAAATCCAATTACTATTTCAGGCTTTAAATCCAAAATAACCTCCGTATTTAAAGAACTTTCTTTCCCTATTTCTTTGATTTTTCCTACAGCAATTAAGGCACTTGTTTTTTCTGAAGAGACATATTTAGTATTCGCAAAACCAACAATAGTAGTTTCTTTATTTAGCAATTCCACCATTGGAATATGGGTTGTAGATGTCAATGCTATTCTTTGAATGGGTACTTTAATAATTTTATTTTTAGAAGTACTATTGCTGTTTTTTTTAGAAATTTCATATTCAGATACCTCAGTTGAATTTTGAAATGCAGTTTTTATAATTAATTTCTTAATACCGTTATCATCAACAATATCAAAACCTTTTGCATGTTTTATAATGCTTTCTGGTTCAATACTTTTAATGACTATTCTAGGTTCTTTTTTACAAGAAACAGCACACATCATAAAAAATATAAAAAATAAAAATTGTGTGAATTTCATTGTCAAGTTAAATTTAAGCACAAGATTACAAAAAAATGCGCTTTAATATTAATTTATAAACTACATTTGCAGCGATTTTGGTTTTAATGTAGATTTTAATGTACATTAAATTAAAAGGGAATTTGGTTAAAAACCAAAGCTGTTCCCGCAACTGTAAGCTATTAAGCTTGTAATTACTCTTTATGTCACTGTCTTTTTTTAGATGGGAAGACCAATTACAAGACGCAAGCCAGGAGACCTGCCTAAATCTTAAACAAATAAAACTTTCGGGATAGAAGTTATATGTATTATGAAGAAACACGTCTTATTTACAATATTTTTTATTGCTACTTACACTGCGATGTCTCAAAGTGATTCCATAAGGAATACTTTGAAAGAGGTTGTTGTGCTTGCAGATAAAAGAATACAGAAATATTCTACAGGCTACAAAATTCGTAGTCTAAATGATTCTATTTTACTTAAAAACACAGAATCATTTACAACACTTTTACGGTTCAATTCCCCAATTTATTTTAAAGAATCGGGTTCAGGAGGAGCAAGTACTGCTGGTTTTAGAGGCACAAGTGCATCGAATACTGCTGTTATTTGGAATGGGATTAATATCAATTCAATAAATAACGGACAAACAGGGTTTAATTCATTTGCAGTGAGTCTGTTTGATGAAATAGCGATTAGAAGCGGGGGAGGGAGTATTGAGTATGGCTCAGGGGCTATTGGTGGAACAATACATTTAAGCGATGAATTAATTTATCGTTCTAAGAAAACAATTCAGAATCAATTTGTTGCCTCTGTTGGTAGTTTTAGTACTTCTAATAATTTGTATAAATTTCGATTGTATTCAAAGAATATTTCTTTAAAAATAGGGCTTTCATATAATACATCCGAGAATGATTATAAATTATTAGGCTCTTCCTATAGAAATTTTAATGGAGCGTATCACAATTCAAGCATAAATATTGGTTTAGGTTATAAAATAACTCCTTTTTCTCAGCTAAAATTATACAGTACAAACGATATTGGAGAACGATTATTTTCTGGAGAATTGCCTAACCCGACCGCTGCAAATGATAAGTATAAAGATCTTAATCATAGAAACTTACTAGTATATACACATGAAAGAGAAAAGCTAATTCATGAAGTTAAATTTAGTTTTTTAACACAACAGTACCAATATTTTGATGACAAAGATTCTAAAAAATTTAATTTTGGAAGAACGAAACGTTATATCTCCAATTATTCATTAACATATAAAATTCCGAGGTTACATGCAACGATAACTTCTTATTCAGAATACGAATTAATATATGGTAAAACGGATGTTATTTCAGAAAAAAATAGACGCCAGTTTTCTCAATCAGTATTATATAAGCAACAGTTAAACAATGCACTCTTTTTTGATGCTAAGATTCGCAAAGACTTTAATACAGACTATTCAGTTCCTTTAAGTTTTGCTTTGGGTATTAAAACAAAAAAAATGAACAACTTTTTTTTAAGAGCAAATGGATCAAAAAACTATAGCGTTCCTACTTACAATGATCTGTATTGGCCAGGACAGGGAAATATAAACCTTATACCAGAAACGGCTTTGCAGGGAGAGTTTGGAATTGCTTTTAAAAACAATAATATAAAAGTAGATGTTGCTGTGTTTTATATTGATGCAAAAAATAAGATTGTTTGGACTCCAAATGGAGATCCTAAAAGAGCAGGGATTTGGACGCCAATTAATCTTAGAAATACGAGAAATCAAGGAATAGAGTTTACTGCTGATTTTATTAAAAAAAGTGGGCATCATTTTATAAAAGCAAACATCAATTATGTGTATACAGAAGCAAAAAACAAGCGCACAGAAAAGTACTTGATATTTGTGCCTAAACATTTATTAAATAGTGGCTTAGCTTATACTTACAAAAAATATAGTTTTTTTTATCAACAATTATTTACTGGTAAAACATTTACTACAGAAAGTAACTCTAAAGATTTCATAATCCCTAATTTTTTTGTTGCCAATTTAGGTGGCGATTATAAAATTATTAAAAATAAAGCACATCAAGTATCTATTGGTTTTAAGGTCAATAATATTTTTAATGAAAAATATCATACACAAACCAGAAGACCAATGCCTAATAGGAATTTTAATTTAAACATAAACTATAAATTTTAAACAATGAGAATGCACAAATTAGTATCACTTTTAATTATTGGAGTTGTTTCTTTTGCTTCATGTAAAAACGAATCAATCGATTCACCAAAAGGAAATTATGAAAACGGAGTGTTAATTTCTGGAGAAGGAAGTACTGCAGGAACGGGTTCTGTATCTTTTATATCACAAAATTTTAATATCGTAGAAAACCTTATTTATAAAAAAGTGAATTTAGGAGAATTAGGAACTAATTTACAATCAATAGCGTTCAATAATGATAATGCTTATATTGTAGTGGATAACCAAAACACAATTACTGCTGTTGATCGATATAGTTTTGAAAAAAGAGGAGAAATTACAACGGATTTATCTACTCCTAGATATATGGTTGTTGTAGGAAATAAAGGATACGTGACTAACTGGGGTTCTACTACTGATGAAACAGATGATTTCATCGCAATCGTAAATTTAGATTCATTTATTGTCGAGGGTACAATTTCTGTAGGAAATGGGCCTGAACGGATTATAGAAAGTGACGGGAAGTTATACGTATCCCATAAAGGTGCATTTACAACTAATAATGTTATCTCTGTTATTGATATCGCTTCAGAAATGGTTCAGGAAGTAACCGTAAAAGACAATCCAGATGAACTGTTTTTTAATAATGCAGGTCAATTGGTTGTTTTGTCTTCAGGAAGAATACTTTATGATGCTTTATGGAATGTCACAGGAGATACTCTAGGAAGCATTGCTATGATTGATACAACTTCATTAGAGATTGTCAATGAGTTCGTTTTTTCAGAGGGGGAACACCCTTCGGTTATGGTTTTAGAGAACGATACTATTTACTATAATATTGGAAATAATATTTATGCAATCAATGAGAGCGCAACGAGTTTGTCTTCTACAACTATTATTGAAGCAGAAGGGTATTTATATGGTATCGCAGTTCAAGGAGATGCTCTTTTTATATTGAATGCTAATTTTACTGATCTTAGTTTTTTAAATGTGTATAGCATTGCAACCAAAACGAAAACACAAACTAAAGAAATTGCTTTAGGAGCTTCTAAGATTTATTTCAATTAAAAAAAAGGCTCTTCATAGAATTTTCTATGAAGAGCCTTTTTGATTACATTATTTTCCTTACTTCATTTTTTATCAATGAAATGGCAGTTTCTGTTGGTGGAATTGTTTTGGTATAATATAAGAGTACTTTTTCTCGCAATTCGTTTGCTGAATCTGACGTTTCTGAAACTTCTTTTAATTTAATAATGATTCCATTTTTTGTAGCTAAAATGGCGGTCCAAGAAGCATCAGAAATGTAAATCTGTTGCACTAAATTATGCTCAAATTCTTGTGTTAGGTTTGCAATTAATAACTGTAAATAGTCTTGTGTGTTTTCTGAAATAGGCTTTATTCTTACTAACATTTTAACAGGATTCATACGCTCGCAAAATAACAACATCCGTTCATAAGCTTGGAGTTTTATTGGTAAAGCCTCTTTTTTTCTTTCTGATACAAGTGCTAGTTTCTTTTCAGAATTTTGTTGTTTTATGGTTCCTTTAAACATGTAATACCCAACCAAACCTGTAACAATTGCAGGTAAAACATACCCAATACTTTCTACTATTTTGTCCTCCATAAAATTAACTTTAGAATATACAAATATAGGATTCCTAAAAACATCGCAAAAGCAAAAACGAAATAAAGTACCAATTAAAATATGCGCTGTTAATTTTCTGTCTCAGGATTCCACTGTGTTATTTTATTATTATAGCAGACACTACTGATACTAAAAAAGGACAAAAAACTAATAAAAGCAAACTTTTGTCAGTGAAGTTGTTTTCTTTTTTTGAAGATAGCGCTTCAATAGATTATTTACTCTTCGAAATCACAAAAATATCTATCTATAAATAGACAATTAACTATATCTGCCTTAGAACAGATATCGTGCTATTTTAATAATGAATAACTTGTGAATAAAAAAAAAGCATCTTCTTTTATAAAACCAATAGTTTCGCTAAATTCACGTTTTCAAATATCTTCAAAATAAACTATTGAATACCTACTTAAACTCTTTAAACGAAGCTCAAAAAGAAGCAGTCTTACAGAAAGACGGCCCTATGATTATTATTGCAGGTGCTGGTTCTGGTAAAACACGTGTATTAACATACCGAATTGCACATTTAATGCAGCAAGGTGTAGATGCATTTAACATTTTATCGCTTACGTTTACCAACAAAGCGGCCAAAGAAATGAAGGCAAGAATTGCAGGAGTTGCAGGTGCAAGTGAAGCGAAGAATCTTTGGATGGGAACTTTTCACTCTGTTTTTGCAAGGATTTTAAGGTCGGAAGCAGACAAAATAGGTTTTCCAACTAATTTTACAATTTACGATACACAAGATTCAGTTCGTTTGATAAGTTCCATTATTAAAGAAATGAATTTAGATAGAGAACGCTACAAATCGAAACAGATTTTAGGTCGCATTTCCTCTTTTAAAAATAGTTTAATAACCGTTAGAGCCTATTTTAATAATTCTGATTTACAAGAAGCTGATCTTCATGCAAGTCGACCTCAAGTAGGAGCTATTTATAAAGAATATGTAGACAGGTGTTTTAAAGCAGGTGCGATGGATTTTGATGATTTATTATTAAGAACCAACGAGTTACTAGCCCGTTTTCCAGAAACCTTGGCAAAGTATCAAGACCGCTTTCGGTATATCATGGTAGATGAGTATCAGGATACAAACCACTCACAATATATTATTGTAAGAGCCTTGGCAGATAAATTTGGAAATATTTGTGTAGTAGGTGATGATTCTCAAAGTATTTATAGTTTTAGAGGGGCAAACATTCAAAATATTTTAAATTTTCAGAAAGATTATCCAGATGTAAAAACCTTTAAACTAGAGCAAAATTATCGCTCTACAAGTAATATTGTAAATGCAGCAAATTCTGTTATTGCAAAAAATAAAACAAAATTAGATAAAGAAGTTTGGACGTCTAATGAAGCTGGAGATGCAATCAATGTAATGCGAACAATTTCTGATGGAGAAGAAGGCAGGTTTGTAGCACAGTCTATTTGGGAAAACCAAATGAACCATCAATTAAGTTCAGATAGTTTTTGTGTTCTATATAGAACAAATTCGCAATCAAGAGCCTTGGAAGATGCCCTGCGTAAAAAAGGAATTGATTATAAAATTTACGGTGGAATTTCCTTTTATCAACGAAAAGAAATCAAAGATATTTTATCTTATTTACGCATTTTAATCAATCCAAATGATGAAGAAGCGTTAAAAAGAATTATCAATTATCCTGCTCGTGGAATTGGGGCAACAACAATCGATAAATTAACAATAGCAGCAAACCATTATAAAAAATCAATTTTCGAGGTAATTAAATATATTGATAAAATTGATTTAAAAATAAATTCTGGCACCAAAAATAAGCTTCAGAATTTTATGAATATGATGTTGCGTTTGCAAATTGATTCACAAACAAAAAATGCATTTGAAATTGCAGAGATCGTTGTAAAACAAACGCAATTAATTAAAGACTTAGAGAAAGAAGGAACACCAGAGGCAGTCAGTAAAGTTGAGAACGTTCAAGAATTATTAAACGGAATTAAAGACTTTATTACTGATAAAATTGAAGAAGGAGAAGATGCCTCTTTAACTACTTTTTTAGAAGATGTTGCTTTGGCAACAGACTTTGATGCTAAAAAAAATGATGATAAACCAAGTGTTTCTTTAATGACAATTCATCAATCTAAAGGATTGGAATACCAGTATGTATATGTTGTTGGTTTGGAAGAAAATTTATTTCCATCAGCTATGAGCATGAATACTCGAAGTGAGCTAGAGGAGGAGAGAAGGCTATTTTATGTAGCATTAACAAGGGCTGAAAAAGTTGCTTATTTGTCTTATGCGCAAACCCGATATAGATGGGGAAAATTAGTAGATGCTGAACCTAGCCGATTTTTAGAAGAAATAGAGGATAAATATTTGCATTATATTACTCCAAAAACCATTGAATCATCCATTCATAAATTTGTAGATAAAAGTATTTTTGAAGATGCTCCAAAAGGAATTCGTTTTCAAAAACCGATTCAACGTAAAAAAATGGAACGTGATTTGGTTGCTAAAAAAGAAATCATCATTCCAAAAAATTTAAAAAAAGTGTCTCTAACAAGCGCAAATACAAATTTATTTGATGGCAATATTGTTGTTGGTAATATTGTTGAACACAATCGATTTGGTAGTGGAGAAGTGCTTTCTCTAGAAGGAAATGGTCCTAATAAAAAAGCGGAAATTAAATTTGGTACCGTAGGAAAAAAGAAATTATTATTACAATTTGCAAAATTAAAAGTGATTGGTTAAAAATCATTCATAAAACTAAAAAATAAATTGTTATTTTGCAACGTTAAATAACTACAAAGTATAAATTATCAGATCGAGTGTTTCGTTTTTTTACGTAATAGTATCGATCACACACTTCAAAAATAAATAAATGA